>MDTD01070240.1_pt1 | contig 14876 bp, 9 predicted proteins | sample 811221 | NCBI WGS metagenome assembly MDTD01 (sample SAMN05326646, study PRJNA326480) | marine metagenome | isolation source: seawater | place: Pacific Ocean: South West | collected 2011
GTCACATCTTGTGAAGAAGTTCCATTTGAAATTATTTTATAGGCTGTTCCAGTCCATTTCACTTCAACGCTTTTACCAGCTCCAGAAAGATTTGAGTCAGCATTTATTGCCGTTTGTAGAGCTAATGCAATATCACCATTAGATGTATAAGTTGCGTCTGGGAGTGTAATGGTTCCAGAATCAGTTCCGTCTACAGCTAATTGAAAAGTATTTCCACTAGAAGCAACAACTAAGTTTGAGCTACCGTTAACGACAGTAGCACTTCCTCCCATCCAAGCCGCATCAGTATATTTTACTCTATATCTACTACTATCCGTGACAATACCTCCATTTGCAGAGGTAAACTTTAAATGCGTTTCTAATGAAGTAGAAACAGATGTTATTCCTATGCTTGCATTTAAGGTAGATGACTTAGAAACAATTTGATATTTGCTTCCATTCCATAATACACTGACGCTTTTACCTGCTGATACTAATGTAGAGTCATCGTTAATAGCTTCTTCAAGTTCATTAGCTATTGCTGTATTAGAAGTATAAGTACCTGTTGGCATAGTAATAGTTCCAGATGAAACATCATCTACAGTAATTTGTAAGGTATTAGTTCCAGAGATTGAAAGAGAGGAAGAAGAACTTAATTCAGTAACAATCCCACTTTGATATGATCCTGTCTTAATATCAACATCAAAAAATTCTCTGTTAGTTGGATTATTTGTAACCGCCTTTCCTTCTATATTTTTTATAGCTTCATCTAAACCTAATAATGTCTTTGATGCTGTATTTTCAGAATTAACAGGAAAAGTTATTTGACTAGCAGACACAGAACCTTCTCCCACTATTCCAAATTGATAACCATTAATTGAAGTAGTTGCTCCATTGCCAATACTGAGCTTTAAATTGCTTTCTATCGTGCTATCAATAGATGTAATTGCAGCACTTGCAATTGTAGTATCTGATATACTGTAAGTTTGCTTTCCAGTATTAGAAACTATTTCATAATTTGTACCAGTCCACTTTACGCTTACTGTTTTACTATTATTACTAAGCGTTGCGTCAGAATTTATTGCAGTTTCTAAAGCAGAAGCAACTGCAGTATTCGAAGAATAAGTCGCAGCTGGCAAAGTAATAGTTCCAGAACTAGTTCCATCAACAGAAATCTGAAAAGTATTACCACTTGAAACCACCATTGTATTAGATGATGTAATCTCATCTGTATTAGCTCCACTCCATCCTGATACAGGAGTATAAAATGCTTTAATTCTTCCTTCTTCTCCACCTACTACATTTACTGTCTTACCTAGAGTTTCTAAATTATATGATTGTTCCTCAAACTCTAAACTTAATTTAGTACCATCGGGAGGTAAAGTATTTATTACATTTCCTACTATTCTTATGTCAGGACTGTCAGTTCTAAAAGCTTCTAAGTGTGCTTTATGAATTGCTAAATCAGTATTAGGTATCAAATTTTCTGTATTTACCGTAGAAGTAAAAGATGAACTTGAGTTAATTTGTGGTAAATTAAAACTATATTTTGAAATTGCCTTTGTAGCATATGAACCATCATTTGCTGCTATTGAATTATCAGCACTTCCATAACTAATGCTATTTAATGTTAAAGTTTCCCCTGTTTCTGACCATGTCCAACTTGCTCTACCATTGTCAAAACCTTTAATAGTTGCATCTCCATTTAAAATAGAACTTCCATCTGTACTTGTTAGAGAAAAATCCACTGCAGACTGTAATTTTATTGTCCCGGTAAAAACAGCAGAATTTATTGAAGAATCTGAACCTATAGAAATAGAAGATGTCGTACTCTGATAGTTTTGATCTAAAACTGTAGCCGTAGTATTAGCGGGTGAAACAAAATCTGAAATTTTAATATCCTCAGCATCTTCATTCTCTAATAAAAATCTTTTTTTATCACTAAATAGTTTTGCTTTTACACCGGTAATTTCTGATATTTTATTTATTTCTGTAACTATATTAGTTAAATCATCCGGAAGAACAGTTGCAGAAACTGAAACTGCATCATTTAGCCCTGCTGAAAGTGACATTGATACTGTACCACTAACTGTAACATCAATTGGATCTATAAGCACTCTTGTTATAGCTTCAGCAGATATACCTGTTTGTGCGGCATTCTTATTAAAATCTTTTAAAGTGAAAGCTGATGAAGAACTAACAGGTATTGTTAAAGTTTTATCAATTACGCCGTCATCAAATGTATCTACACTCAAGGTTTGAGCAATTACTGGATTTGAACTTCTTGAAGCAGAATGACCTGTAAAAAGCGTAAAATCAGACTCTACTGACTGACGGTTTAAATCAATATTTCTGTAATCTTTATTTATATACTCAGCATTATATACAGCATCTTGGGTAAATCCATTATTTTTGTTTATAAGAGCAGAGTACTCTTCCAATTTAAGTGGCGTTCCTGCAATATGCCTACCTTCCCTGGTAAAAATATTTATATTAGAAGCCTGTAACTCGCTAGCTGTTGGATTTTTTATAATACTATTAATAGTTCCCGAAGATCTAGTTGAAATACTTGAAGATGTAAAGTTTTGATCATTGCTTGCAATTGTTAACTTACCATCGGCTCCTGAAGCAATTAGTCCGTAACTTGAAAAAGAAAAGCTTGTACCTCCTGGAGAAACTTCTGAATTTAGAACATCTGCTAAATCTTTTACTGATAAGACTGGATTCCCTTTGTCGTCACTATCAAAGTTGATTTCTATACTATTACCATTAGCTAAAGTTAAATCAAAAGAATTTATCGTTTTTGCTTGATCATCATTTATCACATATGTTGCTAGGGGTTGAAGGCTAAAAGACCTTAGTTCTATTTCTTTAATATTTTTTCCTATTGTAGCTATAGCACCATCCTTTAAAAAGCTTGTTGCTAATAAAGGAGTGTCAGAATTTGTAAAAATATCTTCAACTTTTGTGATTCCGATATCATCTTCCTTATAGCTTCCTACAATATTTAGTTCCCCTGTACCTAAGTTGCTTGTATTGCTCTCTGCTAATTTGAATGCAGAGGCAGCAAATTCATTTCCACTTTTTAGGTTAAAGCTTAAACTACCTGCTAAATCTTTATTGGAAACTATTGTAAAACTATCACCTGATTTTGCATCACCTCCTACTAAAGTAATTTCTAAACTTCCAGCTGTAAAATTATTTCCTCTATAAATCTTATTATTGTTATCTTTCCAAAAGTTCCCATTATATGTGAACCTTAGATCATCTTTTAAGTTAACGACTGAAGAAATTTGGTCTATTTTTACATCTAATGTGGAGTCTGCTAATAAATTTTTTTCTATTTTTGGCAAACCTACTAGAAACATATCATTTCCAATTTTACCAGTTAAATCTTTACCACTCTTTTGAGCTTCATTAAAATCTTTTGCAATACTATGAGCTAAATCATCAATTTGTCCTCTAATCTCCTGTAAATAAGCGTAATAATTTACTGAACCTGCTAATTTTCCGCCACTTATCTGAGTTGTCGCAACGTCCTTAGACCCCTCAGAAAGAAATAAACTAATACTATTGACAGTAGTTTCAAAAGCATATCTAAAATCTGAATTACTAGTTACTTTTCCCTTCAACTTAATAGCTTTACTTGGTGAAACCAAGTTTGGTCCCTGCCCAGAATTTCCAAGTTTAATAGTAACGTCGCCTCTTTCTCCATAGTCTGAAGTATATTCAATTTCTTTAGATAGTTCCTCCATCAGAAGGTCTCTTGTGTCTAGAAGATCATTTGCTGAAGTTGTAGCACCTGAGCTTTTTAATTTTGCATTTACATCCGCAATCTGTGAAGCAAGAATATTAATATTATCAATTGAAATCTTAGCCTGAGTAAATGCACCATCTTGGGCAGACGATAATCTGTTAGCATAGTCTTTAAATGCATTAGCTAGGTCTTTTCCTGACTCAAAGGCAACTACTCGTGGAGCACTATCTTCAGGAGATGCAGCAACTTCTTGCAGACTATTAAAAAATTTTCCTATGTAAGTACTCAAATCACTATTTGTTGGCAGTAAAATATTCTCTAATAATGCTACTTCTTGAGAAAACTGTCCAATCTGCTCGAAAGAAGAATGAGCGGTTCTTAGTCTTTCACTTACATAAGCGTTAAATGATCTTCTAATTTCATCAACTCTTACTCCTAAACCAGTTTGGTCTGATACGTCTGTAACTCCACCCTGAATACCTCCTAGCTCTTCCAGAGCTACATCTCTTTTTGAATAACCATCTGTATTTACATTAGCAATATTCTGTCCGGTTACAGCTAAGGCTTGTCTGTATGCCTGAATACCACTTTTAGCTATTTCAAAAAGACTACCCATTTTAAAAGTTACTCAATATTTTTATTTATCAAATTTTTGTTGATGGAATTCTTCGTAGAGAACTGTTTCATCAAAGCCTCTGCTATTCCGAAATTATGTTTTTTTGCTAATATTTTTGCTCGCTCTTGATTAAGTATCGAGGTGTAGGTTTCTTCAGCATCACTAGTCAAAATTGTTTTTGCTAGTTTTGCTGAAGTTGCTCTTTTAAGCATTTCATTTATAAAAAGAGACTCGAATTCCTCGGCAACTTCCTTTAATCCTTTATCTTTATTATTATCTTTTGAATTACTTAATATTGTTTTAAGGTCAAAAGCTTTTGTAATTTTTGAAATATTATCCATAATTTTCTAAATTATAATCAATTCTGCTCTTAATGAGCCGGCCTCTCTTAATGCTTCGAGTATAGCGACTAAGTCAGAAGAGCTTGCACCAACTTCATTAATCGCATCTACTATTTCTGAAAGTGATGTTCCTGTATCAAAAACGAAAGCTTTGGCATTTTGTTCCTCTACTCCTATTTGTGTATCTTGTGCAGTTGTAGCTGCAGTACCAGCAACAGTGGAATTGGCATTTTGCATTGCACCTTGGGCTTCACTAACTACTGCTGTATCCTCTTGTATACTTACAGTTAATTTTCCGTGAGTTACTGCAGTTGGAGTTACTTTTACATCTCCTCCAATTACTATTGTTCCAGTTCTAGCATTTACTACTACTTTAGCTTTAGGTCTTGCTGGCTCTACTTCAATATTTTCTAACAAACTTACAAAAGAAACTTTTTGTCCTGGGTCTTCAGGTGATCTTACTCGAATTGAAGTAGAGTCTAGTGGGACAGCAACATCAGGTCCAAAAATTTCATTGATTTTTTCTGCTATTATATTAGCTGTGCTAAAATCTCCCTGATTAAGATTTAGAACTAGATTATTTGATTTGATAAAAGGTGATTCAACCATTTTTTCAACTGTTGCTCCCTTCGGTATCCTACCTACTGTTGGAATATTTACAGACACACTTGATCCATCTGCTCCTTCTACTCCTAAACCTCCAACCGCTAAATTACCTTGGGCAATAGCATATAAATTTCCATCAGCACCTTTTAAAGGTGTCATTAGAAGTGTACCTCCTCTCAAAGACTTTGCTTTTCCTATTGCAGAAACCGTTACATCTAGGGTTTGTCCAGGCTTAGAAAATGCAGCTAAATCAGCTGTAACCATAACTGCTGCAGCATTTTTAGCCGTTAAATCACTTGTACTTACTACAATATCAAATTGAGAAATTAGTGACTGAATGCTTTGCAAGGTTAAATTAGTTGTGCTATCGCCAGTTCCATTTAAACCAATAACAATACCGTATCCTAAAAGTTGGTTGTTTCTGATACCTGCAATTGAAACTAAATCTTTTAGTCTATCTGCTAATAACTCTTTTGACGAAAAGAATAGTAATAATAAGATTAACGTTATATTTTTTTTCATAATATCCTTTAAAATGGTGTTACCTGTCTAAAAATTTTGCTAAGCCATCCAGGCTGTTGCGAGTCTGCATATACCCCAGCATTAGTATAGGTTATTTTTGCATCTGCAATGCTAGATGAAGAAATAGTATTAGTAGCCGATATATCTTCAGGTCTTATAATTCCGCTTATTCTTAAATATTCGCTTCCATCATTTAAAATTAACTTTTTTTGCCCCTTAATCTCTAGATTACCATTAGGAAAAACTCTTATAACAGTTACTGTCATACTTCCAGACAATGTATTGCTTTGTGCTGCAGTACCTGAACCTGCAAATGATTGAGCTGCTCCGGCTGCTACATCTGCGTTAGTTAACGTATCCGTACCTTTTCCACCATTTAATATACTTGTTCCTAAGTTAACCGCAGGGTTTTGTCGAAATAACAGAGGAGGTAGTGTTACTCCAAAAGTATCAGTTTTAGATGTATTATTTGTGGTAGATTTACTTGCGCTCACCGACTCATTTAATGTTACTGTTAAAATATCTCCTACTATCTTGGCTCGTCTGTCGCTAGCGAAAAAACCTGAACTTGTACTATTGTATATAGAGCCATCTACTACATTATTATCTTCTTTGTATTCAATCTCCTGAGAAATAGGAATAAACTCTTCAGCTTTTTTGTTTTCTATGTAAGTCGAACAACCCGACAAAAAAAGAAGTATAAAAATAAGAATAAAATTAAACATAATTTTATTACAAATTATTGGAAATAAATCTTAACATTTCATCAACGGAAGAAATCGCCTTAGAATTTACTTCATAAGCTCTTTGTGTTTCAATCATATCTACTAACTCTTTTACAACACTAACATTAGAACTCTCTAAAGCTCCTTGAACTATTTTACCAAAACTTCCTTCTAGAGGGTTTGCTATGATAGGTTCCCCACTAGCAGGCGTTTCAACAAAAAAACTTTCCCCTATAGGTTGTAGACCGTTTCTATTCTGAAATTCTGCGAATTCAATCTGTCCTACTTCTTCTTGCTCAACTGCTCCTGGTAGTTGAACTGAAACTACTCCGTCAGAAGATACGTTTATTTCTTGGGCATCTTCAGGAATAACAACTTCTGGTTGAATTATAAAACCACTAGAAGTAGTTAAAGCACCTTCATTATTTCTGGAAAAAGTACCATTTCTAGTAAAACCTATTCTTCCATCAGGTAATAAAACTTGAAAGAAACCACTACCATCTATGGCTAAGTCTAATGCATTATCAGTAGAAACAATACTACCTTGACTAAATAATTTATCAGCATTAACAATTCTCACGCCTGTACCTACTGAAAAAGCAGAAGTTAAATTTGTATCTGCAGAAGTTTGTTCACCACTACTTCTTAAAACTTGATATAAAAGAGTTTCAAAGTTTACTCTTTCCCTTTTAAAACCTGTAGTATTAACGTTTGCCAGATTATTAGCAATAACTTGCATTCTTCTTTGTTGCGCATTTAAACCCGTTTTCGCAACATGCATTGAATTTGTTCCCATAGTGGTTACCTCCTAGAAATAATTTTTTAATTATATTCTGCAAGTAATATGCCAATGATTTTTATTATGAATTAAATTAAGAAGGTATTCTCATGAGACTTGCTCCACCCTCATCCATTTCTTTAGCCAGGTTTATAAATTTTACATGCGTCTCATAATTTCTTTGATGCTCTAGTGTTAAAATTAGCTCTTCTACTGTATTCACATTAGATTTCTCTAGAAATTTATTCATCAAAACAACATCTTGTAATGGATTAATTGCTTGTACTTCTGCCTCACCCTCTGCATTATTATTTTGTCTAGGTCTAATAAATCCGCTCTCATCTTTTTCTAGTTCTAATTCCGTGGCAGATGTAGTACCTATATTCGCAACCAATTGTAATGGTGCATCAACAGGTGCCTCTAAAGGTCTAATATTAATTGCACCATTACCAGCTATTTCAATTTCCCTGAATGGAGGAATGATGATTGGTTGCAAATCTTCTCCTAATATTATACTTCCTTCTCCATTCATTAACTGACCATTTTGGTCTATTTTTAGATCGCCTCTTCTACTTAAAGCTACATCTCCTTCATTTGGCTGGATTATAAAGTAACCTTCTCCATTAATAGCAACATCAAGAGGATTTTCTGTTGACTCTAAGTTTCCTTGAGCTTCAGAAAAAGTACCTATTTGTCTTGTTGCAAAAACTCTTGTATTAAGAGAATTTTCTCCATTTAAGTAAGCTGTTCCAAATTCGGAACTAGCATCTTTTCTATAGCCTACTACATTTGCATTAGCAATATTTTGAGAGGTAATTTGTTGATTTTGTAAAATCATTTTTAGGCTGTTTAAAGCCGTATGTATCATTCTATCCATTTACTAAATCCTAATTATCATATTGCTTCTATATTAACTTCTTATATTGATTATTGCTTGAGTGATAGTAGAGTTTGTTTCAATAGATTTCGCATTGGCTTGAAAGTTTCTTTGTGCTGTAATCAAACTCACTAATTCTTCAGTAATATCTACATTTGATCTTTCTAATGAACCTGAGAGTATTGTACCAAATCCGTCAGCACCAGCCTCTCCTACAATCGCTGTTCCAGAAACAGATGTTTCAACATAAGTTGCATTTCCTATTTGCTTTAATCCATTTTGGTTATTAAAGTTAGCAATAACCAATCTTCCTAAAGCCACGTTATCTCCATTCGTATAGTTAGCTCTTACCAATCCTGATGCATCAATATCCAAGCCATCTAATCTTCCTACAGTTTGACCATCTTGAGATACAGATGTAACAGAAAATGGTGATGCTAATTGAGTTGAGTCAGCAAAACTAAGATCTAGATCTATTGAAAGTGCATCTTTTCCTGTTGCCACATTAGCAGGAAAATCTCCTTTATATTCAACTGTTTGCGTTGGACTGACCAAAGTTCCTTTAGTGTCAAATGTCAATTCTCCTGGCTTAAGAAATACTCTTGTATAAGCTTTAACGGTTGCATCATTTGGGTCAAACATATCTTCAGGTGCTACAGTTACAATTTCTGTATCTGAATTTACATAAGCATTTTTACCATCTATTTGTGCAGCAGAAGAAGGTAAATCAAAAATTACAGGAGTTGACCCAGAGGCCACATCCAAATCATCTAACCCTAATCTTGCAGCTCCTGAAACAAACATTTGACTTTTAGGTCCTGTTGTTCCTGTGGTAAAAGTTAATCTATTCTCTGATAAATCATAAGCTACTTTTACACCATTTACGCTCTTTCCTGTTGTGCTCTCCATCTGATTTATTCTAAGCTGTAATGCTGCTGCTAAAGTAGTTCCTGTATATGTTCCTTCTGGAACAACAACAGGAGAACTTACTCCATCAACATTCATTAAAAAAACATTCTCTTGAGTACTTGATGATAAAAAGAATTCTTTAGAAAGATCTTCATTTGATGTTTTTCCATTTAGTATTGCAGGTTTAGAAGCTAATCCTCTAGCACTTCCAGAAGCAGTTGTTGAAACAGCCGTTGTTGAACCTAAACCTAACAAGGCATTACTACCTCCAATACCTGCTTCATTAGCTGTTGCAACACCTGCAGAAATAGCTAACCTTCCTATTTCGATATTTGAAGCTGTAGTTGTTTCTGTAACACCGACTGCTCCATCAGCAAGTATCTTTTCTCCAGTAGTTGCACTATTTATTGTAAATTTATTTAGGTTTGAATTATAAGAAACATCAACACCATAAGCTTGGTTTGTAGATATATTAGTTCCTTTAAAGATTACGGCCTCTCCACTTAATTTTTCTCCACCTCCTACTAATGATGTAGGAGCATTAGCAGAGGATTTTAAACCCAAACTGTTGGTCGTTGTTGATGGTCCAAAAACAGAAAAAGAGAAAAATTTACTTGATTGACTAGGACCAATAATTGAACCATCACCTTCAAAAGTAAATTTTTGATTTTCCACATCGTAAGCAATCTTTACAGGTGGTTTTTTTTCATTCACCCAATCTGTAGTGGTTGTTCCCATAGAAGAGGCTCCATAAGTATCTGCAGTTCCATGCAGGCCTATATCATTAAGATCACCGGCACTTAAACTAGATTTAAAATTAGAAAATATTCCTCCATATTGTGCAGACGTTCCAGCAGATGAAGCACTACCACCATAGTTTGCACTTAATTTGAGATGAGAGTCTAGTTCGGTGTCAATAGTTACAGCACTTATTGCACCAGTAGTTGAAGTAATAGCATATGCTGAGCCAGTCCATATTACACTCACTGTCTCTGAGTCATCAGATAATGTATCATCATTATTAATCGCTGTTTCCAAAGCTGTTGCAACTGCAGCATTTGTAGAATATGTTGCAGCAGGCAAAGTAATAGTTCCAGATGTTGTAGAACCAACAGTCAAAGATAAAGTATTACCAGTTGCACCTGCTATGTATGAATTACCTCTACTCAAAGTACCAGATGTCACATCAGCTGATAATGTACTTGTATCATTACCGATCCAATTGTTAGCACCATCCAGATTCAAAGAGGCTAGATTAGCACCAACAGATGCTACCGTGACTGCACCACTAGTGGTTCCAGTATCAGACATAATTCTATATTCTGTTCCCGTCCAAAGAACAGTAACAGCAGTACTTTGGCTTGCTGCTGTAAGAGCAGCGTTAATTTCACTCTCTACTGCTGATGCAATTGCTGCATTGGATGTTAAATTTGTGATGTTGTCAATAGTTACTGTAACAGAAGCTCCTCCATCAACAGTAACATCAATAGTGTCAGATGTAAGAGTGGTTGAACTAGATACTTCTGCAGCTGCTCCTCCTTTATATCCTTTACTCTCATTTATAACATCAGTATTTTTATATGAGTGTTTAAATGTTTCTCTTAGTACTATTTTGTTACTTCCAAAATGGGCTGTTGACCCATCGAATACATTAGTACCACCCTCAAAGAATGCTTCTACATCTGTTGAAGCAGTGTGTAAAACTTGTATATCAGTATCTGTAATATTAACGGTATCTGTATCTGTTGTAGACAATAATAAATATTTATAACCAGATGAGTCTGTTGCTACACTAGAAACTGTAAATTCTCTACCATCTAATTTCGTTTCACCAAATGACGTATTATTGGTACCAGAAGTATCTGTAAACCTTCCTGCTAAAGTTACTTTAGTTGGCCATGTTGTACTATCATTTGGGTCCAAACTAGAAGCGTCACCTCCGTTCAAATAAACTTTTAAACCAGAAGTATCATTAACTACCGAATAGCCCGAACCATTCTTTGCTACATTTATTTTATTATCAAATACCTTTAGTTCAGGACTTGCGTTATAATAAGAATAAAGTAAATGTCTTTTGTTTAAATCATTTCCAGAGTCTACAGTTGTAGGATCAGAGGAATTTTTGTAATATTCGAAATCAAAAACTTCAGTGTTATTATGTATAGTTGAAATTGCTGAACCAATGTTTCTAGCAAAAAGTTTTGTGCTTACTCCGAGTGTTGAAGCTGAACCAGATGTTTCATCTGTAGAAACTGCTGCTCTGTTTAGTGCATCATTTACCCTAAGTTGCGCATGAGCTAAAAATTCATCTCTTGTTAAATTTGGAGTTGCCTCATTTGATATTCCTGAAGTAAAAATGTCGCTTGTTACAAATGTATCTGTTAATAAATTAACTGATATAGCATTAAGAGCTACTACCTCATCATCAGCATTAATTTGGTTAAACTTAATCGAGAATGTTCCATCTTTTACAGGATCTAAAGATATTTTTTTGTCATCACTTAAAGCATTGTTAATTGCTCTTTGAACTTCAACAGCTAAGGTTTCAGCAGTATATGTACCTGGTCTTATGTCTACACTTGTAAAAGCCTTATCTCCACCTTCATCATCAACTCTTACTGTTAAAAAATCCTTTCCCCAAAAAGTTTTTGTATTATCAGTATTAGCATCGTAAGTTGAATTATACTTCAAAGGGTCTGTGACAATATTAATTGTGTCACCAACTTCCTCAAATGCTCCTTCAACAGAAGTACCAGTTACACTTGCAGCTGAAGAAGGCAAGGGTGTGTCTAAATCATCTAAATAATATAAGGGGCTACTGATTGATTTTACAGCAATTTTTGGAACTTCTGACTCTTTTACTAATTGACCAAATCTATCTATATAAAGAGCTTCGCCACTTGAAGTATCTAATGCTTCAGAAAGAGCAGGCTCAATTACATTACCATCTACAACAAATACCGTCTCATATTTATGAGTATTGTTATCCCCGGATGCAACCTGCGTTTTAATAAAATATACAGTAGCAATAACTGGCTTACCTAAATTATCAAAAATTGTTATAGAAGTAGAAGCTGTATAAGTACTAGGATCGTCTTGCCTAAATGTACTATTATCATAATTTTCAAAAACTTGCGATGAAGAGTTTAAATTCACAGATAATTGCATATTTTCTGTAGCCTTAGCTTCTCCAGACTCAAGTGCTAATTTTAAAGATTTTGCGTCATCAATAGTACTACCTTCTACAGAACCGTCTGCACTAACAGGTAGAGCCAGTACAAATTGTCCTGACGAGTCAACAATAAATCTATCATTGTTTACGCTAAAAGCACCGTTTCTGGTAAAGACTGTTTGATTTGATGTTGCAGAGGGTTTAAGGGCAAAGAAACCTTGTCCAGAAATAGCCAAATCTAGAGCATTAAGAGAAGAGGCAATATTTCCTTGTGTAAACTGCTGCTTAATACCTTTTAATATAGTACCAGAACCAATAGATGATGAAGAGTTTTGCAGTGGAGAAGTCGCAAAAATGTCACCAAATTCCGCTCTTGACCTCTTATATCCTGTAGTTGCAACGTTAGCAATATTATTTGATGTAGCTGATATATCCGCTTGTGAACCATTCAGACCTGTTAAAGCTGTATAAAACGACATTTTATTTTTCTCCTAATTTAAATTAATTTCTAAATCTAACTGCTTTACTTGCATCAATCAGACCATAACCATCTACTTCTAGCTTAATCTCATTATTTTCTGAAGAAGTACCAACTACTTTTGAAAAAACAGAAGTAGCTAATGCTTGATCAGGATTGTCTCCCATAAAAGCTGATATATATATTGGTTTATTTTCTTCTTTAATGTCAGCAGGAAGTTTATCCCAATTGAAACCTACAAGACCTCTAGTTTGACCTCCTAAATCTAATTGTTCAATTATTTCTCCATTTTCCTTTTGGAAAAAAACCTGCAGTTTAGTAGTTGAAGATGGCAAATCTATAACTCCATTTATTTCTCCACTGCCATTTGGTCTTACAACATTTCCAGGGACTAATACTGAATGTCCTAGGTACTGAGAAGCAGTAGCTATTCTGAAACCATCAATTTTAGAATTTAATTCCTTCATATTATTTGACATTTCAGTTATGCCTGTAACTGTAGAAAATTGTGCCATCTGCGCAATAAAGTCTCCATTTTCCATGGGAGCAAAAGGATCCTGATTTTGTAACTGTGTGGTCATTAATTTCAAGAAGTCTTCTTGTCCTAATGTAGATTTGTTTTGTGCAATTTTTTTATCTTCTGATGCTTTAACACCTATTTTATCAAGAATTCTTTGCAAAGTTTGTTGAGAAGTTTTATTAATGTCTGTCATTATTTTTCCTTATTTACCAATGTTTAATGTCCTCATAGTTAGATTTCTTATAGTATTTAGTACCTCAATGTTATTCGTATATTGTCTTTGTGTTTCAAGCATCTCCACCATCTCCTCATCCATATCCACCGCAGCTTTAAATATGTATCCATCATCGTCCGCAGCAGGATGGTTGGGCTGATAAGTTTTGATTGGCTCCCTATTTAACCTTTCCACTCTAACTGCCTCTACAGTTGATAGTCCTGTGCTTTTGAGTTTATCTGAATAAATAGCCTTAAAAACAGGTCTTAGAGGTTGATATACGGTTTCTTTATCTCCAGTAACATTATTAGCATTTGCTAAATTTGAAGCGATAGCATTCATTCTCACTAATTGAGCAGACATTGCTCTTGCTGCTACATCATATACATTTTTTACACCCATTCTTATTCTCCTTTAATTGCTGACATAAGTGTATTTATTTTTCCACTTAAGAATGAAAGTGTACTTTGGTACCTCATTGAATTTTCTGCAAACTGAAGTTGTTCTACAGCTAACTCAACTGTATTTCCGTCCAAACTAGGATTTACATTTTTCCTGAATTGTACTTTTCCAGGCGAAATAGGTTTTTTGATTGTGATATGTTGATTGTGGGTTGATTGTATAGGACCATCTTTTTGATATTTTTTAATCTCCGTCTCAAAATCTATATCTCTAGCCTTATAATTAGGTGTTGCAGCATTTGCGATATTAGAAGCTAAAATCTCATTTCTTCTAGCTCTTAAGCTCAAAGCTGAACCTAACATCTTTAAATTTTGTTTTATTTCATTCATAATAAATTTATTTCAATTTTGGTTTATATTTTGCAAATACAATGCCAAAATGAAGTAAGTAATTTAAAATAAATCGAGGTAAAAAATGAAATTAGCTCCAGAAATTGTCGAAATGAGAGATGCACTATTAGAAAGAATTGGAGAAAAGCCATTGAGTGAGGTTAGTCAAATAGTTAACGAGATACTTTTAAATGAAACCAATCATGTTAATAGACTTGCTGCATTAGCGGCAAGAGTAAAAATTTTAAAAGATAAGATTAAAAACAATTTTGATATTCAAAATCATGGAGGTAAAAAGAAAATATCTCAGAGCTTAGCAAAAAAGTTGGAAAAAAATGAAGAAGATAGTAATAACAAAAGTCAAAAGCAGATAGAAAATAATGACTCAGATAATTGGACTAGAGTTGAAATGATTAAATCTGGAATAGTTAATGGAGTAAGATTTCCTTCAGGAGTAGTAATCGATGTTAGTCAAAGTGATGCTGACAAACTAGTAGCTGACGGACTTTCTAAAATAGTTAAAAACACTGAAGATCCCAAACCAGCTGCAGAAGAAGTTGCAGCGACAACAGAAACTTCTGAAGACCCCAA
>MDTD01037323.1_pt1 | contig 14875 bp, 14 predicted proteins | sample 811221 | NCBI WGS metagenome assembly MDTD01 (sample SAMN05326646, study PRJNA326480) | marine metagenome | isolation source: seawater | place: Pacific Ocean: South West | collected 2011
CAGGTACTGTGTTCGTTCTCTCGTGAGGATAGGACTTCAGTCCGTAGCTCACGAAACTTCCCCTAACCTACCGGCTTCAGCCGGTAGTGGTTCAGTTGAACTGCTCTAACACAGTTCAATTGATTAAACACCATGGCCAGTTCTAACTAGGGACTGGCGACTAGCCACTAGGGACTAGCGCCAAGACAGTTTGTTGATTTGCCTTTGCCTGGTCCCAAGTCGCTAGTCACTAGTCCCTTCACCGAAGATAGGGATTAAATATTTCACTGCTCTAACGCTTGCTTGAAGAACGCTTGGAGTTCATCCACCGCTGAGGTGTTGGCAAAGAGAACATCATTGTTTTTGGCAATCTTCCCAGTGAACGTGTTGTTGTAATCTGGATCACTGGCAAGTCGTACGGCCATGGCAACATACTCCGACGGACTTCTGGCAATGAGGTTGCTCAAGCCCATCTGCGTGTAGACCGCAGTGGTGATACGACTTTTCATGAATTGGCCCGGCAAGGTGACGATGGGTTTATTGAGTCCCATGCATTGGAAAGTGGTATTGCCACCGGTGAAATGCAAAGTGTCGAGAATGACGTTGGCATGTTGGACGAGTTGCAGAAAATGTGGGAACGGTTGACGTGGTAAGAAGATCATCCGCCGTGACATCGGGCCGACGGTTTGCTTCCAACGGTTACGCAGCGTTTGATACCAATGCTCGTGACGGCCTTGGAAAAACACAATCAACGCTGAGGCATCCTGTTCAAGAATATCCTTGAGAATCAAATCAAAATCAGGATGCACTTTGAACAAACTCTGACAACACAGATACAGATGACTTCCCGAATCAATGCCCCAATGATCCAAAGGCAGCAGTTCGGCGGACGGCTGAGGTTTACTCGGATACATCGCCAGCGTCGGGAGACGGACAAGCTTTTCAGTGTAATGTCGGTCACCGTTTGTTGGTTCAAGTGATTCATTGGACAGGTAATAATCAATCGTGTCGATGCCGGTGGTGACGGGATGACCTCGCCAGGCACATTGAACCTTGGCCAATCGTGCAAAGGCCAGGAAATAGGTCATCGGCTCCATGCCAATGTCAGGATAAAACACGATGTCCGGCTGGACGCCTGCGATTTGTAGCCTCGCTGCATGGAGATCCGGGGCGAGTGTCGCATGCGAAGCAGCATGGGCATTAATCGCGTTGGCGATGTCGTCACGCTTAGGTGAAACGTGAAAAATAGATAGATGAAACTGCTTGGGGTCAAGGTGTTGGGCGATCCCGAGCATGAACATGCCGATGGTGTGATTGTTGAGATATTTGGACACCATTGCAATGCGAATGGGGCGGCTGGTATCACGTGGCTGTGAGACATGTGGTGCTTCCCATGTGAGTGTCGCAGAAGCCTGGCGATAGAGTTTGCCCAGTGATTCATGGATGGGTTTATCATCGCGGCCGTGGTATGCCAGGAAAAACGGTGTCGTCGCGACTTCTTTGAGTGGATCTTGAATCTGCGCGTTTTCCGAGACTAAGCGTTCGATGGTTTTCGTGAGTGTCTGTCGACACAAGTCCACCTGTTCACGATCATGGAGAATGATCGGTAAAGCCAGTGCGCGTTTGAGCTTCAATCCAGCAATTTGATTGTCCGGCGAATGCTTGATTGCTTCGTCATATGCCATCAACGCCTGGCCTGGATCATTGAGTTGTTGGAGGATTTCACCGCGACGTGTCCATGCCGCAGCGTGTTTGGGATGCAGGGCGATGATCTGTTGTAAAACGGTGTCAGCATCTGTGAGTTGACCATCCTGCTTGAGGATCAATGCAAGTTGATAGCGTGGCTGCGGGTCGGTTTTGTGTGACTTGCAGGCAGACTTGAGTTGGTCGATGGCTTGCTGGGTCTGTCCCTTGGCGTGGTGGATCATAGCCATGTTGCATTGGGCAGGCAGGTGATCAGGCGAAACTTGCAGGACGCGCGTCAAATGGGACAAGGCCTGATCAAGTTGACCTTGACCAATGAGCAGGCCAGCAAGGTTGTTGAGACTTGGGATGTGATTGGGATCGATACGCAGCAGTCGCATGTACTGCTCGATGGCCATATCCATCCGTCCGTCGTCTTCGTAGATGACCGCCAACTTCAAACGTGCTTGATGCATGTCAGGTTGATGCTTCAACGCGGATTTAAGGTGGCCAGTGGCAGTGTCGGTTTGGCCAGTCGTCAGCAGACTGATTGCAAGGGTGTAATGTGCTTCAGGTGAACCGGGGTCCATCGACAGCGCTTTTTGCAGAGCGTCAATCGCCTGCGGATGTTCATTGAGTTGATTGAGTGCGACTCCCATCAGTTGCAGAGCCTGTGGGTGCTGTCCCTGACAGGCTTTGATGATTTTCTGATACAGACTCACAGCATGGCGGAGTTGTCCGGCTTGATGCAGTGAGATTGCCTGGTCGAGTGCTTCTTCGATAGTTGCCATGCAGAGGTTATCGGCCAGATCAGGTTTATATCGACAACCTCATGCCGCATGCGGGCGATGGGCAGGTGATCCTGACCGACGCAGGTTACTACGGGGCGACTGATGAAAGCGGCCATGTGACGGTTGCTTAGGTGTTGGCGACGTGTCGTTTGTTTGTATATCTCGCCCCAAGCCACTGCCAGAAGTCCTTGTGGGAATATTTTCGGAGGTATTGCCACGGGCATGTCCGGGGGTATGAACACTTCCGGGGGGCGTCCAGCAGATGCGATTCCAGATTCGGGCCGTGTGATCGGGAAGTTGACGGAGATTAGCCGCAAACCAGTGATGGAGCTTTTGGGTGCTTGGGGCTGCGTGGAGCATCGGATCATCCGAGAGTAGCAATAGGACAAAGGCCCAGTCAATAGCCTGGGATTCAGTGAGTAAAGGCGTTTGAGCAGGTGCGGAGCAGGTCAGACCGTGCTGAGCTTCATTGTCAATCATGGCCAACATTGCACAGGCAGCATCGTCATGAGCCTTGGCCAACGCTTGAGGCCGCACGGCGGGCAGGGAGCCTTGCGGAGCTTGCTGGATAACACAGTGCAATGCCGCAAGTCCGCAAGCGGTGGGCAGGGGTGCAAACCCGAACGAGCCGTCAGCTTCCTGTGTTTCCAAAAGGAATGCGACCATCTTGCCCGTGGTGGCGTCCGGCGTGCCATAGGTGACCTCCATGGCCCGTTTGAGAGCCAATGCCGTGCTGCAGACCGGATGTTCAAGCAGATGCTCAGCAAGCTCGTTGGGGAGTTGCAGTCCGTTGTGCATGATGCTTTTGAGCAGTAGATCAAACCGACCGGTTGTGAACTGACGTTGCATTTGCGAGAGGCTGAACATGAGGTGCTCCTTGTGTTTGGTCTTTGTCTGGCACCTATCATCACCCGAACGAACACTGCTGTCAAGGATAATTTTATGATTTTGTTCGGGTTTGTTTGGTCGTTGCGGTTTAAGGAGCAAATTTTTTTCAAAAAGTTGGGCAATTGCTCCCATTTTTGAGAAATTTGCCTTGGCGACCACAAATAGATCCCCCGGATTCCCCCGGATCCCCCCGGCCATGAATCGTCAAAATGATTCTTCAAGCGCAAAGGCCGCTCGATGATTTGATGATTCAATTAAGCAGGTTCAAAATGTCTTGCATGACCCAGTCGCATGTGATTTGAAAGTCAGCAAGTCTTTGCCATCGGATACATCGCTGGATGATTTTGTGATGGTGAATGATGTCAATGTGTTTAAAGGGTTGGATGTTGATACTGCATTGGGATGACAGGTTGAATGATTTGATTGCAATGTTACTGATTTACGTTTGTCATGATCCAGAATGGATTGCAAGAGCAGGACATGATTGAGTTGAATGTGAGTTGATCAAGGTGCAAGCGAATCAACGCGCGTGAAGTCGGCGCATAAAAAAATGGGCAGGTCAGATCCGGTAGCAGTTGATCTGACTTGCCCACCTGCCGTATTGAAGCCAGCTTTCCCCTATTGCCTAAGGCTTTTACAGGAACTGACTCTGGACCGGAAGGGCGACAGTTCGGCATATGTATGACTATCGTAAAAACCTTGACCTAAACGCAGTCTCACCATGTATGAGACTGTGAAAAAGAAATTGTCCATACAGTCGATCATCAGCATGCACAGTCGGACCTGAGTTTCAGCGCATTGAATGTCATCGATGCATTGTGTTATTACGCGTTATCAATTCACAACTGCGTCATTGCGATGTTGTGAATGTTTGTGATGACAACCAAGCGTGCATCATCCATCGTTAGGATCGAATCATGGTGATGTGATTGGTGTTGCAAAGACGTGATGCTTGCGCAAAGACCATGCGATGATGCGTTGGGTTTAAGGCATAAAAAAACCTCTACCACAGGGCTCCGATTCCTGGGGTAGAGGTGCGCCACGGCTGCTTGAGAGCATCGGCCGTTTTTGTTGGACAATCTATCCTAGCCATGTGCTCAAGAATCTGTCAACGGGAGAATAGAAGTTAAATAAAAATGATATAAATAACAGTGTTCACGTTATTTGCATTTTGTTGGGGTTGATCTGAGTTCACTGTCAAACCGATAACTCACAGGTTTGACGCAACGGCAATAAATGCTTGATGATTCAAGTTTTGAGCCCTTGCATGTCCGAACTTCGTCCGATAATCTAAAGACTTATGACGAAAAAACAGGTTCATGTTGCGCTGGGAATTGTTTGTTGCAAAAAATCCAATTCTCTGAAAATACTCGTCACAAAACGACCCAAGCAGACGGTTCTGGGAGGTTACTGGGAATTCCCCGGTGGCAAGATCGAATCAGGTGAATCACCTCAACAAACCGTAATCCGCGAATTGGCTGAAGAAGTGGGTATTCTTGTCCATCCTCTTAGAGCATTACCAGTGGTCGAACATGTTTATGACCATGCTCATGTGCACCTGTATCCATTGCTGTGTCGTTGGATAGATGGGGAAGTTCAAAATCTGCAAGTGTCGGATCATCAGTGGATTACGCTGGACAATCTCTCTATGGTCACCTTCCCGCCTGCCAATGATCCGATTCTGACTCAGATTCTACAAATAGACTTTTCGACATGGCCTGCATAAGGCATTTTGATAATAAACCTTCTCGAAGTGTAAACACTTGGATTAGTCTGCTTGATCGGTGCTTAAATGCCCCAAAGTCTCTAATTCCCAAGAATTGTCCAAATTTTAGTCGAATAATGGCACCGAATAGTCAGGTCAGCCCATTGTTTTGTCTTTTTATCGAGGGTATCATTCCCTCATCAGGAATTAGGTAGACAGAATAGTTACAAGCCCTTGCAGGACCCGCCATGTATCTGATTAAAGAAGCACGTTTTCTTGCGCCGGACATCAAGCTCTTTCGCATTGAAGCGCCACGTATCGCCAAAAAACGTCAAGCCGGACAGTTCGTTATTGTGCGCGTCCATGACAATGGTGAACGCATTCCCCTGACCATTGCCGACTCCAGTACCGATGACGGCACGGTGACCATCATCGTCCAAAACGCCGGCAAGACCACGCGACTGCTCAACATGCTCGAAGTCGGCGACTCGGTGTTGGACATCGTCGGCCCGCTGGGGGAACCTTCGCACATCGAAAACTTCGGCACCTGCGTCGTCATCGGCGGCGGGGTCGGAACTGCCATTGCCTATCCCACAGCCGTGGCCATGAAACAAAAAGGCAACCACGTCATCGGCATCGTCGGTTCACGCAACAAGGAACTGTTCATTCTCGAAGACGAAATGCGGGCCACCACCGATGAGTTCTTCCCCATGACCGATGATGGCAGTTACGGCGAAAAGGGGTTTGTCACCGACAAACTCAAACAAGTCTGCGATGATCAAAAAGTCGACTTCGTCCTGGCCATCGGCCCGATCCCGATGATGCGTGCCGTCGCCAATGTCACGCGCGACCTGGGCATCAAAACCGTCGTGAGCCTCAACCCCATCATGGTTGATGGCACAGGCATGTGTGGCGGATGTCGTGTTCAAATCGGCGACCAAACCAAATTCGCCTGTGTCGATGGGCCGGAGTTTGATGCTCATCTTGTCGACTTTGACACGCTCATCTCACGCAACAGTCTCTACAAGGATAAAGAGCAGAAGGACCTTGACGAGTTTCAGGCTGACCCCTTGAAAGTGCTTCAAGAAGTCCGCCATCAGTGTCGAATGGATCAAGCAGCCGAAGCTTTAAAAGCAGGCTCGGATTAATTGGATATGTTAGAATTTGAGCTTGTTTCATTCAGGATTGACGATCAAGGTGTTTCTAAACCGCTGCATATTGCCAAAGCACTTGGCTTTGACCACAGAGGCGCAGAGACACCGAGTTACACCGAGCAGAAGACATGAAAAGATTGCCTTGATCTCTGAGTCCTCTGTGTCTCTGTGACTCTGTGGTAAAGCCATGGTGTTTCAATGGACAAGAGTTTGGTTTTCAAAGTAGTCAGTATTACAGAAAGTTCACGGATACCATGGATCGACTCCCACCCAAAGAACGCATGAAGATCAAACGCCACAGCATGCCCGAGCAGGATGCCAAGGCCCGTGCGCGCAACTTCATGGAAGTGAACATCGGCCTGCCGGTTTTGGCGGCCCAGCAGGAAGCTCAGCGATGCCTGGATTGCGCCGACCCCAGATGTGTCGGCGCCTGTCCGGTGGGGATGAAGATCAACGATGTGGTCACTTTGGTTTTAGACGGTGACTTCATCGGCGCAGCGAAAAAAATCCGTGAAGACAACGTACTCCCCGCGGTGACCGGCCGAGTCTGCCCGCAGGAAAACCAATGCGAAGGTGCCTGCGTTTTGGGTAAGAAAATGGATGCCGTGGCCATCGGGCACATCGAACGCTTCGTTGCCGATTACGAACGCGAATCAGGCAACGTCGGTCTCCCCGATCTGGCTTCACCCACCGGCAAGAAGGTCGCCATCATCGGCTCGGGCCCCGCAGGTCTGTCCTGCGCCGGAGACATGGCCATCAACGGTCACGATGTCACCGTCTTTGAAGCGCTCCACGAAATCGGCGGCGTGCTCGTCTACGGCATCCCGGAATTCCGTCTGCCCAAGGACATCGTTAAAAACGAAGTCGACAACATGCGCAAAATGGGCATCAAATTCGAAACCAATGTCGTCATCGGCAAGACCATCACCATCGATGAACTGTTAACCGAAGAAGGTTTCGACAGTGTCTTCATCGCCACCGGCGCGGGCCTGCCCCGTTTCCTGCAAATTCCCGGCGAACATCTGGGCGGTGTCTATTCGGCCAACGAATTTCTCACCCGTGTGAACCTCATGAAAGCCTACGATCCGGATAGTCACGATCAGCCGATCTATGACTGCCGAGGCAAAAACGTTGCTGTCGTCGGCGGGGGGAATACGGCCATGGACTCGGTGCGATCAGCACTGCGATTGGGTGCGAAAAACGCCTACATCATCTACCGTCGTGGTGAAGCCGAGATGCCTGCCCGCAAGGAAGAAGTCCATCATGCCAAGGATGAAGGCGTGCAGTTTATGAACCTGGTCAACCCCATCTCGTTCCTCGGTGATGAGAAGGGCATGCTCAAGGTCGCCCATCTGCAGCGCATGGAACTGGGTGAACCTGACGCCTCCGGTCGCCGTCGCCCGATTCCCCAGGAAGGTTCGGACTTTGAACTGGAACTGGATGTCGCCATCATCGCCGTGGGCACGGGTGCCAATCCGTTGGTGCAAAGCACGACGCCTGATTTGGACACCACCGATCGTGGTTACATCAAGGCTGACGATGATACGTTGGCTACCAGTAAACCCGGTGTCTTTGCCGGCGGCGACATCGTCAGTGGCTCAGCCACCGTCATCCGCGCCATGGGCGCTGGCCGCCAGGCCGCCAAGGCGATGCACGAATACCTGATGCAAAGCGTGACCGTGTGATTATCAAGATCACCCATTGACAGTGATCTGAAACCAACAGCTGCGTGCTGCGTGCGTTGATTTCAATTTAGCTGCGACACTGCGTGTCGCTGACGCTTGCGCAATCGTGATAACACTTCAGCGACACGCAGTGTCGCAGCTATTGCAAGACACATGTCCGTACCTGCATGCAATCGCATAGTCGAATCAGGTAAATCTCTTTATACTCTGGCACCTTATTTTACGGAGATAAGTTGATGAACCGTACCGACCTGCCATTACCCAATCCGATGATGTTGCCTTTTGGTTTGCAGCAGATATTGGAGAACGAATTAGACAAGGGCGAGACCCTGCTTTGGCTGGATCAACCTGATGGCTCACGCATGGCCAGGAGTTCGCTGCCGATCATGCTCTTTGCGATTCCATGGACGGCTTTTAGCTGCTTTTGGATGCTCATGGCATCGAAGGGGAGTCTGCTCTTTGCAGCATTTGGAATCCCATTTGTCCTCATCGGCCTGGGCATGCTCAGCAGTCCATTCTGGGCCAAGCGGGCAGCAGGCAAGACGGTCTATGCGTTAACCGACAAACGTGCGATTATCATCGCTGGCAAGTTCAAATCCATGACAGTCACCAGCTATCGCCCTGAGCAGTTAACCGAAATGGACCGCGAACAACGTGCTGATGGCAGTGGCAGTCTGATCTTTGAACGCATCGCCAGCACCCATACCAGTCACCGACCCGCAGGTTCAGTTCACCGCCACGGCAGTCGCAGTCGAACCCACACCACGATTACTCCAAAAGGCTTTCTGCACATCAAGCAAGTCAAAGCTGTCGAAGACCTCGTCGAAGGCATGGTCGCATCGCATCTGAATTCATAGAGCGGGTAGTAACCAGATCGGAATTTTATGTGCAACATGTAAGTGATTTACCCTCACGATTACAAAAACGAATCCGTAAATGGATGGATGAAGATGAGCCGATCTTGTGGTGCCAAGAACCGGTTTTCATGACCTCCGATCAATGGCGTGCTAGCTGTCTAAAGGCATTTTTCTTGGTTTGTATTTGCATGGGGATTGCAGGGGGCCTGTTATTTCTTTCATTTCGGATTCATAACGGGAAAGTTTGGTTTCACGCTATAGCGTTCGTGTTTTTGGCTTGGAGCGTTTACTGGGTTAGTACGCCGTTTACAGAACGCAAAGCCCATGAATTGTGTGCAATCTTGGTGACTCCCAGGCAGGTTTTGAAAATATTGGTTTTGAATTTTCAAAGTCATATTCAGCGTCTTGAGTTTCATCAAATTCAACTCATCGAACGTGTTGAATTTGGTAAGGGTAACGGCAAATTGGTCATACGTTGTCACCCTGATATCAAGGTCGAAGCTGCAAAACTGACATCGTCTGTGATGAATGAACGCATTCGTTTTGACCAGGATATACTCATTGAGCATCTTGATGTACCACGTGAATTAGAAACACTGATACGCCAACAGATGCATCAGAGGGATCAGATTTGTGCAGGTGACAAGCAGTATGTCTCGAATACAGTTTCTGCAGTGGACGATCAAAGCAGTTCTCTTGAACACAGGTTGTTTGCTGAATTATTGCCTGATGAACAGCTCGTTTGGACACATGCTCCTGAAAATCCATACGTACATCCGATGACACCTGCCAAACGCATTGGAGGTGTCGTACAAATTGTCATAGGAGCGGGATTCTTATTTTTCCTTTTTCTCCAGATCATATCTGGAGTGTCATCAGATTGGATGGATGCGACGAAATTGTTGTTACTAGGAGGTATCGGACTAATCGTGTTTTACAGTGGCTTACAGAAAATTTTCCGCGACAGGGATACCAGACAATTGGATTTGAAGACTGTCTATGCCATTACAGACAAGCGTGTAATAATTGGCCATTCTGTTGACAAGGTGGATATGTGGATCAGCTTTCTCCCGGAGCAACTTGGTAATATGACTGTCAACGAACACAAAGATGGATTGGGGAGTTTGATTTTCATGCAGATGAAAGAAAGTTTGCGTTTTTCCATCCCATACGGACTTCTTGGAATAGAAAAACCCTTTGAGGGGGCAGACCTAATCCATCAGACATTTGGTAGCAAGATTGTCATTGAGTGATCTGCTATCCTAATCACCATGCATACGTTTACGCTCAAAACACACAGTCGGGACCAGATGGTCGAGATTACTTCGCAGGTACGCAACCTTGTCCGCGAGTCGGGGGTCACAGAGGGGGCTGTGATGGTCTACGTGCCTCACACCACTGCGGGGGTGACGATCAACGAGAATGCTGATCCGGATGTGGTGCATGATTTCTTGTTGCAACTGGATCAGATGGTGCCTTGGAGTCAGTCGTTTTACCGGCATGCTGAGGGCAACAGTGCTTCGCATGTCAAAGCGTCGATGATGGGTTCAAGCTGCACCGTGATCATCGATGACGGTCGATTGGTGCTGGGTACCTGGCAGGGTATTTATTTCTGCGAGTTCGACGGGCCACGGACACGACAGGTGCATGTGAAGATCACAGCAGGATGAGATAAGGCAATTTTACCGATGAGGCTCAGAGGACTCAGAGGTAAGTGAGTCAGAATTTTTGATGTCGTCTCATCAAGCCCACTGCTGAGCACATTAAGAGTGAAGCATGGGATATTGGTCTGCCACCATTGTGAATCGATGGCATTTGAGTCTTCGCAAACTCAGACTGGTGCTTGTTTCATATCGCAGTATTAAGTTTGTTTTCTTCGCTCTCTTCACTCTGAGTCCTCTGCGCCTCAGCGGTAAGATTGTCTTGGATTGACCCGCATCGTCTTCCAAAACACAAGACGCAAAAATAACTGTTTTGGATGGGAAAACAAAAACCCCGCTGCCACTAGGTGACAACGGGGCGGAGGGGAGAAAGCTTGGTTATAAACGTCTGATCGGTAAGTCGAGACGTTTTACTTCAACTTTTTAGTCAATTGCGTCGGATTAATCAAGATATAATTAGTCAACTTTCGTGATTTTTATCAGACGTCTGCGCAATAAGACCAGTCGGGTAATCTTGTTAAGCTTTGAGCCGATCGGCGGCCAATAATGCCGCACCCACGAGTCCGGCATCATCGCCAAGTTGGGCTTCGACAATTTTGCAATTTTTGAGTTTGCTGGGGAAAACAGTGTCGTCAAACGACTTACGTGTCCATTCGATGACCTTGGGTCCCAATGCTTCAGTGAGTCCGCCACCGAGTACCACGCAGGGTAGACTCAGCATGGTTACCATGCCCGCAGCAGCAACACCGACATAATGACAGGCTTCCTGGACGACTCGGCAAACCAGATCATCTTTTTCTTCCACCGCCTGTTTAATCATTTTCGACCGAATATTGCTCAGGTCTCCGTTGCAAAGGTCGGTGATGATGCTCGGATGGTTGGCTTTGACAAGATTGGTAATCAGGTTGACGATGGCGCTGCGACTGGCAAGATTCTCCAGAGTCCGGCGACCCAGCGGGGCATCGGAGCGGAGGACGACATGGCCGATCTCACCAGCGGTTCCGTAGGTGCCTTGGTAGAGGTTGCCGTTGAGGATCAAACCGCCGCCGATCCCGGTGCCGATGAAGACCGCCATCATGTTGTCCTGCTTCTTGCCTGCGCCGACCTGGTATTCACCCCAGGCCCCGACATTCACATCGTTGTCTACAACGACGGGCAGGTTGAGCTTGTTCTTTAGCGTCTTGGCCAGCGGGTAATTGTTCCACCGCAGGTTCACCGCTTCGATCACCACGCCTTTTTCAGAGTCCGTTGCACCGGGGGCTCCGATCCCCAGGGCGCTGATGTCTTTGATTGACAAGCCAGCTTCTTCCATCGCATCAAGACAGGTATCACAGATGCGGTCGACAACCTTTTCTGTGCCGTTGTCAGCTTTGGTTTTCTTCTTGGCTTTGGCGAGGACCTTACCACGCAGGTTCACGATCCCCGCTTGAATGTTGGTTCCCCCAAGGTCCACACCGATAAATAATTTGTCTTCCTTGGCCATGTTTATTTTCCTGTTTGTGTTTCGGTCAGTTTGTTGTCTTTACCACAGAGACACAGAGTCACAGAGAAATCAATGCAGAGATTTTTTCTTGTCTTTACTGCTCTTTGTCTTTGTGCCTCTGTGGTTAAAAAATGTTTATCCAAGTTCAGGTCTTAGCATGTGATAGTCCGTTGCTGTCTGGAACATCTGTGCGATCCGCAGCAACTTGGCGTCTTCGTACGCATTGGCGTAGAGTTGGATGGACACGGGCAAGCCTTCCTCACTGAGTCCGCCGGGGACGGTGATGCCGGGGATACCCGCGAGGTTGGCGTTGACGGTGTACACGTCATTGAGGTACATCGCCAACGGATCGTCGGTTTTGTCGCCTGCTTTAAATGCCACGCCGGTGGTGGTGGGGCACAAGATGGTGTCACACTGCTCGTAGGCTTTGTCGAAGTCCTGCTTAATCAAGCGTCGGACTTTAAGGGCGCGATTGTAATACGCATCGTAGTATCCGCTGCACAGGGCATAGGTACCGAGCATGATGCGGCGTTTGACTTCATCACCAAAACCTTCAGCACGACTGGCTGCATAGAGATCGTACAGATCACTTGGGTTTTTCGTGCGATGTCCGTAATGCACGCCGTCATAGCGGGCCAGATTGCTCGATGCTTCGGCGGTGGCCACGATGTAGTAGACGGGGATGCCGTACTCGGTATGCGGCAGGTCGACTTCGACAATCGTCGCGCCCATGGACTTGTACACGTCGATGGCATTCTCCACAGCTTTGGTCACCGCCGGCTCGTTGGAGTCGGACATGTACTGCTTGGCAATACCGATGCGAAGGTTTTCGATGGGCTTGTGCAGTTGCAGCGAGTGATCCGCTGGTGGCAGGTTCGCAGATGTTGAGTCCTTTGCGTCATGCCCGCAGATCACGTCCATAAGCAGGGCAGCATCTTCGACCGTTCGGGTAAACGGTCCGATTTGATCGAGACTTGAAGCAAAGGCAATGAGTCCGAATCGGCTGACTTTCCCATAGGTGGGTTTAAGGCCACAGACACCGCAAAGCGCAGCCGGTTGACGGATCGAACCGCCGGTGTCTGAGCCGAGTGTTGCTGCTGCAAAGTCCGCAGACATGGCCGCCGCCGAGCCGCCTGATGATCCGCCGGGGACGCGGGTGGTGTCCCATGGGTTTTTGGTCATGCCCATTGCGGAGTTTTCGGTGGAGGAGCCCATTGCAAATTCATCGAGGTTGGTTTTCCCGATGATGATCGCACCTTCGTCTTCAAGCTTTTGCACCGCGGTAGCCATGTATGGCGCTTTGAAGTTGGCAAGCATTTTGGAGGAGCATGTCGTGTGACCGTAGGGCGTACAGAGGTTGTCTTTGATGGCGATGGGGACGCCTGCGAGCTTGCCGGTGATTTGTCCGGCATCGACTTGTGCAGCACGTTGCATGACATAATCACGATAGAGTTCGTTAAACGCATGAATGTTCTGGTCATGCTGTTCAATGCGATTAAGATAATAGGTAGCTGCATCCACCGCGGAGACTTTTTTGTCTGCGATGGCATTTTTGATTGCGACAAGTGTTTGAAATTCAGGCTGCATGAAAGTGTCCGTATGCAGGATTGTGTTGAAAATAAAGTCTGTTCGATCTGAGGCAATGTGATACCACGGTAAACCAACTGCCACTTCCGGGGGTTCCGGGGCTTCCGGGGGTTAAGCGCCTGAGCCTTCGCCGAGGACTTTGGGGACTTTGAAGTAGGGCGGATCACTGGCTGGTGCGTTGGCTAACGCTTTGTCCACGGGCATGCCGTCGACAGGTTCGTCTTCACGCAGCACATTGGACATATCCAACGCATGTGTCATGGGCTCGACGCCATCGACATCCAATTCGCTGAGCTTGTCAATATATCCAAGGACACGTCCAAGCTGCTGGGTGTATTCAGCAACCTGCTCATCGCTGAGTTTCAGGCGACTGAGTTGGGCAACGTGTCTGACATCCGCATCGGTAATGGGGTTGGCCATGATGCAATTTACTCCTGTGTCAATTCAGTGCATAGACTATCAGGAATCGGGGCATGCTTCCCCTGCCGTTGCATACGTTGGGGCAATGCTCGTACAATTCGCGACACAGGGAATTCACCATAGAGTCACAGAGGCTTAGAGAAAGACAAATGTTTGACTTTTTCATTGCCTTAAACTCTGTGTCTCTGTGACTCTGTGGTAAAGACAAAAACGTAACGACAAGACAAGTTCAGCCGAAAGCCAACACCATGCCCGATATCAAACTCCTTGAATGTTTCCCGACACCTGCTCCTGGCCGTGATTTTCTCATCGAGCATATCGCAGAAGAATTCACCAGTACCTGCCCCAAGACCGGCCACCCCGACTTTGGCACCGTGACGGTTCGTTTTATCCCCAAGGACCTGTGCGTTGAACTTAAGAGTCTGAAACTGTATCTGCAGAGTTTTCGTAATGAGGGTATTTTCTACGAAGCGGTCACCAATCAAATCTGTGATGACCTGGCCAAAGTGATGGATCCCAAGTTCATGGAAATCGTCACCGACTGGAAGGGACGTGGTGGTATCCGCAGTGTCATCACCGCGACCTATGGCGAGCAGGGCGGTTGCTGTGACGGCGATTGTGATTGCCATGATTAATCAGTAATACAACGGTCAAGATACCCCAGTATCAAATTTGAATATCCATTAGCAGTGATGGGCTGTTGGGTAGTTGTGACTTTGGGTTATGCTTGCCAGGGAGCTTCGCCCCCCGGACCCCCTCGCGAGGACGGAGCGAGTCTTTAATGTTGTCACTTTTGTTGCAGCTAAATGATTGTCGGAAATTTAAGTTGGGATGCTATCCCAAACCCTGCCAGCGTTTCGCCGCTGGATCGCGTCCCCCAGAAGGCAATGCCGTGAACTGAAGGTTTGATTGTTGATAAGAAAGCGTCCCTGCCGATGTATTTGTTGTCTAGACACATACATGAAAGGCAGGGACGCTATGA
>MDTD01142883.1_pt1 | contig 14875 bp, 15 predicted proteins | sample 811221 | NCBI WGS metagenome assembly MDTD01 (sample SAMN05326646, study PRJNA326480) | marine metagenome | isolation source: seawater | place: Pacific Ocean: South West | collected 2011
GTTTGGCACGCTGCGCATTGCCATGATTATTCTCCTGATGAAGCGAGATTGATGGCCTGTCATGCAAAAGCACATGTCTCTGAAATGAGTAAAGGCATAGCGAAGAAAGCTACCGAGGTTCATGGCGGCATGGGTTTCACAGACTTGCTTGGCCTGCATTATTGGTTCAAACGAATTGGATTAAATCGTCAAATTCTTGGTAGTCCAGAACTTGTTCGCGAAGAAGCATATAAAACGCAGGTTTAAACTAAATTTCTTGTAATTGCTTCATCTAAAAGATGTAATCGGTCATTACCAAAAAACATTTTTTCTTTATAAAAAAAAGTGGGTGATCCAAATCCCCCGCGTCCAATTAATTCATCCGTATTTTTTATCAACAGATCTTTGGCCTCTTGTGAAGCTATAAATTTTTTAAATTCCTTAGTATCTAAGTCTGAATTTTCAGCAATTCTTAACAATAAGTCTTCTTGACTAATATCTTTACCCTCACTCCAATAAGCTTGAAATAAATTATTAGCAAACTCAACCAGTTGATCTTCCTTTTTAGCATACAAGCAACCACGCATGGCATTTACTGAATTAACTGGAAAAACTTCAGGAAAACTAATGCTTATTCCCCTTACTTTTGACCATAAATGCAAGTCATCATTTGAATAGTTAAGTTTTAAAGGATTAGGTTTTTTCCTAAACTCATATACATCTTGATTGACCGCATTAAAAACTCCTCCAACTAGTACTGGATTCCACTCTATTTCTAGCTCATGTCTTTCTGATAATGATAAAATTTCAATAAATGCTAAATATGTCCAAGGACTTGAACAGTCAAAGTAAAATTCTATATAGTTAGCATTCATTTTTAACAAATATTGTAAATTAATTAACTTGTATAAACAGAAAAAAGCTTCGAGCTTACTAACAATACTATTTTTAAGCATTAGTATTGAGGCAAAAATAAACATACCTGCATCAGCTGAAAAACAAGAGCTTTGCCAGGAAATTTATCAAAAGATGACTAACGAACATTTTTTTAATGATAAGGACTTGAGTTCCATTAATGCTGAGATATTTGATGCATTAGTAGACCAACTTGATTCAAAGAAAATATATTTCACAGAAAATGAAATGGCCACATTTAAAAGGAAATTTTCTCGATTTGATGATCCAACTAACTATCAAAAAAACTACTCAAAATCCTCTCTTTGTTCTATAGATTTAAAGTCTGAATTTGCATTAATAAATCTGTACTTTAACCGGTTAATTGAGGCAACTTACTATCAACTCAAAGAAGTTTCTAGAAAGAATTTTGACTTTACTAAAGAAGAAATTATCTTAATTGATGATGATCAAAAAAAATGGAAGAAGAGCAAATTTGAGCTCAAGAAAGTATGGAGAAAACTTGCAAAAAATGATGTTTTAACATCCATGCTTGCCGATAAAGAATTAGACGAAGCAACAGAAATTATTGAAAAAAGATATAAAAATAGACTCCGTAGAGTCTCTCAAAGAAATGAGGAAGATATCTTTTCAATTGCTATGAACAATTTGACATCTTTTTTTGATCCCCATTCTTCATACTTCTCTCCAAAATCAGCTGAAGACTTTGAAATGACAATGAGTCTTAAACTAGAGGGAATTGGAGCCTTGTTAACAACAGAAGATGATTATCCAATCATAGTAAGTGTTGTGCCTGGAGGTCCAGCAGAAAAAACGGGGAAAATTAATCCAGACGACAAAATAGTAAAGATATCTCAAGTTGGAGAGTCTAATCCAACTCCAACCGATGTAGTGGGATGGAGAATAGATGAAGTGGTTAAATTAATTCGAGGTAAAGCTGGCACCAAAGTTGAGTTAGAGCTTATCCCTGGAAAAACAGAGGATTTTAGTGAGAGAAAATTTGTAACAATTACAAGAGAAGAAGTGAAACTGGAGGAACAAGCAGCAAAATCTAGAATAATTGAAATCAAAAGAAATTTGCAAACTATTAAGATTGGCATAATAGATTTGCCTGCCTTTTACTTCGATTTCAATGCATGGCGAAATAGAGACCCTAATTTTAGAAGTAGCTCAAAAGATGTTGAAAGCATACTTAGAAAATTCAATGATCAAAGTGTTGAGGCTGTATTGATTGATCTCCGTGGTAATTCTGGTGGATCGCTTTTTGAGGCAAATAAATTAACTGGATTATTTGTATCCTCTGGAGCAACATTGCAAGTGAAAGAGAGTGATGGCAGTTTAAGGTCATGGGGAGATCCCAGAGCTAAGCAAGTTTGGAAAAAGCCAATGGCAGTTATGGTTGACAGATATTCAGCTTCAGCATCAGAAATTTTTGCAGGAGCTATTCAAGATTATCAAAGAGGCATAATAATTGGGCAAAAGACATTTGGAAAAGGTACTGTTCAAAAATTAGATGATCTGAGCTCGGGACAAATTAAAATCACTGAGTCAAAGTTCTATAGAATTACTGGAGCTGGGATGCAAACTAAAGGGATTAATCCCGATATTACATTACCAACCACCTTGGATATTGAAGAAATTGGTGAAAGCTCCTATGAAACTGCCCTTCCGTGGGATGAAATTAAACCAATACGTTTCCAAAAATTTTCCATGGAGTCTTATTTAATATCTCAATTAAATGATGAGCATTTAAAAAGGGTTACTCAAAATCCTAATTTGCAATATATCCTTGATCTAAGGCAAAGATATGAAATTCAGAAAAATAAAAAAGTAATTTCTTTAAACCTAATTAACAGAAAACTTGAGAAAAAGGAAAGGCAATCATGGGCCTTAGATACAGAAAATAAAAGGCGTGCATCACTTAGTTTAGACATTTTTAGTTCTTATGAAGCTATGAAAGATTTCAAAGACTCCGAAAAAACCGATAATGATATAAAAAACATAGAGATAGATATTGAGAATGATTATTTATTGAATGAGGGTACTGAAATACTTATAGACTATACAATATTTAATAAAGATACTTATCTTTCCAAAGCGGCATAAATATGAAAATTGTATCTTTTAACATAAATAGTATAAGAGCTAGACCTCATCAAATAATTCATCTAAGAGATACCATTGATCCAGATGTAATTGGAATTCAAGAGACCAAAGTAAATGATCCAGAGTTTCCAATTGATGTGATAAAAGAAATTGGATACCATGCTGAATTTTGGGGTCAAAAGGGGCACTATGGAGTGGCTATACTCAGCAAAAGAAAGCCTATGAATGTACAAAAAGGTTTTCTTGGAGACGCTGAAGATGACCAAAAAAGATTTATTGAAGCAACCTTTAAATGGAAAAATCAAAGCATCATAATAATGAACGGATATTTTCCACAAGGAGAAAATAGAGCGCATGAAACTAAATTTCCAAAAAAAATAAAATTCTATGATGACCTTGAAAAGCACATAAAAAAAATTCAGAAAAAAGAGGATAACATCATTGTAATGGGTGATTTTAATGTTGCTCCAACCGGTCTGGACATAGGTATCGGGGAGCAAAATATAAAGAGATGGCTCCGTGATGGTAAAACTGCTTTCCTGCCGGAAGAGATTGAAATGTGGAATAAGATCAAAAATTTAGGATTTGTTGATTCCTGGAGAGAACAAAATCCTGAGGAAGGATCAATCTATTCTTGGTTTGATTATCGATCTAGAATGTTTGAAGATAATCCTAAGCGTGGATTGAGAATTGATCATATACTAGTATCGCAAAACCTTTCTAAATTTATTGATGATACAGGTATAGATTACTCGGCACGGTCAATGGAAAAACCATCTGATCATTGTCCTGTATGGATTAAGCTGGGTTAGATTCTATATTCCTTATTTACCTCCTCGACCTAAAAAAATTTTTTAATAACTTAGTTGATCTCTCTGCCATATGACCACCGCTATATTTAACTGAATGATTTAAATCTTTTCTATCAAGGAATCTATCTATAGATTGGACTGCGCCAGTTTTAGGCTCTAAAGCTCCAAAGAATAAAGAATGAATTCTTGCATCAATAATTGCTTTAGCACACATATGGCATGGTTCAAGAGATACATATATTTGACATTCATTTAATCTATAATTACCTAAAGTATTACTTGCATCATTAATTGCATTTATCTCTGCATGACTGGTAACAGAATTATGCTTCCTAACTTGATTATGGCCTTTACCAATAATTTTATTATTGAGCACTACAACAGCTCCAACTGGAACTTCATCATTCTTAAAAGCTATGTTTGCTAGATTTAAAGACTCTTGCATAAAAATACTGTTATATTTTTCTGACATTAGAGTGCGATTAAAGCATTTTAATTACAAAAATTTTGCCCAGTCTTGAATAGACCTTCTCTCTGACTTTAAATTATTAATTACAGACTTATCGTCTTTATACCCCATACACATTCCGCAAAATAAGATTTCTTCTTCATCAGCATTTACAAATTTTGATACGCTTTCATGTTTTATTGACCAAGCTTCTTGGGCACAAGTATCTATTCCTTGTTCCTGAGCTAAAAGCATGAATGTTTGCAAGAACATGCCCAAATCTGACCACTGTGGAGGGCCCATTTGCCTATCAACAAAACAAAAAAAAGCAGCAGGCGCACCAAAAAATTCAAAGTTCTTCATGACTTGATTAACTCTAGCCTCTTTATTCTCTCTTCCAATACCAAGAAGCGAATACATCTGCTCGCCTAGCTCATACCTTGATGTCCTATAAGGCTCTTTAAGGCCATGAGGATATATATCATAAGCAGGAGTTTCTTCAGCGGTCCAATTTTTTTGAAACTCCAAAAAATCCTTCATACTTTTTTTATTAATTACGTATATCCTCCATGGCTGAAGATTTCCCCCGCTAGGGGACCTTGAAGATTTGATTAAAAGATCTCTAATAAGAGCAGAATCTAGCGGTTTATTTTTAAACGCTCTGATCGACGACCTCGATAAAACAGCTTCAGAAACATTCATACGATAAAAATAATTTATTTTTTTTTAATTATACTGATATTAATTAAAACAAACATCTAGGAATTAAAAACTATATCCTAAAGATCCTATCTGAGATACTTAAAATAAATAAATTCAAATACTTTATTCTAAGAGCATAAATTTTTTTAAGTAATTTAAAAAAAATCCTAAAATATTTAAATTTAGATATATACAGTAGTTCGATATTTGCTAATAAATTTTCATACTTAGTTTCCATAGAAATGGATAGATTTGTGGACAAAATTAAATTTTGGAAACGCATTAAATCTTTAAAAAAGAACTGGACAAGGTATTCCTCAAAAAATCTCTCAGTTATAAATGTAAAGTCTTTTTTTTCGATATTTTTTACATATAGAAAATGTCTAATGAGAATTATACATAGAGGATCCCTAGTTGATTGACTAGAAAATTGTTGATCTAGTTTGAAGAAATCACATTTTTTCTTTTTTAATAAATCTAATAAATTCTTATATCTGTCAGATTTTTGAGATTCAAGGAATTCAATGATGTACGTTTTATAACCATAAATATAAAGCCATAAATAAATGTCTATCATTGAGTTATTATCTTTTTTGCTTCTATCAAGCTCAGATAGGTCTCTAGCTGTTTTAAAAAATATATGTTCGTCGCAATTCAAGTGAATATCTCGAATTTTTTTTCTTGAGTTTAAGTTAAGCTTTCCGATTTTAATATTCAACTGATTTAATGATGGAGCATTTGAAAAAATTTCAATATCATCTGTCAAAAAATTTTCTTTTTTATACGAGTAAAGAATAATTTTTTTATCGATATCATCACAAATCACATCAAGAGAAATTTGAGATTCATTTGAAGCAACGATAATTTGTGATTCAAATATCACTTTTTTAATTGAGGTTTGTGATGGCAGTAAAGAAAATATGAGTTCTTTATTTTCAAAAAATGAATTAAAACTTGTTAAATCCTCATGAGGATGAAGTTTGACTACTGCTGAATACTCAGGGAACGCTTTATTGACCCAAGAAATAATTTTATATCTAGATTCATATGTTTCATTAGAAACTAAAGTAATTTCAGATGGAGCGGAAAAAGCTATTAAGATTTTCTTCTCATTATCTGAGGATTTGCTACTTTGTGAATTTTTGGACTGTTTGTTGAATAACCATCCATTTGAAATAACTTTAATATCTTCAAAAAACATATTTTTATCAATATAAACCTTCTCTGCATCTGATGCAGTGATAATCAAATCAGGTTTGAAAATAATAGAGTTTGCTGCGCCATTATGGATAGTAAATTGATGATTATCTTGAATTAAAACAATCTTTTTTCCTGCCAGTTTAATTTTTTTAATGAACTGAACCATTGATAAAGTTGGAGAAAATGAAAAAAATATACATAAATTACAGTCTTCAAATTCTTCTATATCTATTTCTTCAAAATTATTAAGATGTTTTATAAACTTTTCATTAAAGTCATTTTGAAGAGATTGAAGTTTTAATTTGTTCGCGTGAAGATTAATGATCTCAGCATTTAAAATTACTTTTTCTTTCAATAAAATACTTTTCTCTAGATGATGCAGAGCCTGGGATATTATTACTGCTTTTTTTAAATATTTGTTATTTTGAATATTCATTTCAACCAATAAAGATCATTAAACAACATTAATCTCCCTAAAGGTAGTAAATACTTAATGGATAAAAAACTTAGACATTTCTTCATCTTTTAAATTAAAGTAGACCTATGAATAATAGCTATAAATATTTCTCGAGATATAGGTTCTCAAAAATTCCAAGAAGTATTATTAATAGAGTCAATCATTTTTATGCTAGAAAGAATTTGAAAAGAGGTGCTCCTCAAGTAGCTGTATTTGCTTTTGACCATATTGGTCTTGATATAAATAATTATGGCATATATGAAGAAGATATCCTCGATGCCATTACATCTTTTTTATCAGATTCTCTTGGCACATTTAAATATGAAACTATATTAGATATTGGAGCCAATATTGGAAATCACTCATTATACTTTCAGAAAGTCTCAAAAAAAATTTATGCTTTTGAACCAAACCCAAAAACATTTGAATTATTGAAATTTAATACAAGAAATCATGAAGATATTCATCTTTATAATCTAGGACTTTCAAATGTTACAGGTCAAGAAAATTTAAACGAGCTACCCGGAAATATTGGCGAGTCTTACATAAATCCATCAAATAATTTAAATGATAATCTAATCCATAAAATTAATATCTCAAAGTTGGATGATCTCAACGAGCTTAATCAAGAAAAAATATCAATTCTTAAAATTGATGTTGAGGGTTATGAATGGGAAGTAATAGATGGCGGAAGAAATCTCATTAATAAAAATAAGCCTATTATTATTTTTGAGCACAATACTGAACCAAAAGTTGATAAAGCTCTCGATTTAGAGCAGTTTCTTAAAGAGGAAGAATATGAACTATTTAAAATTTTTAAAAATTTTGATTATCTATCAAATTTTTTTTTAAAAGCCCTAGGAGCATTGATGAGATTGTTTTTAGGAGATAAATTAGTAATATCAAAAATTGACAGTTTGCCTACAAAGAAATACTCAAGCTTTCCATTGATAATAGCTATTCCTAAAAAATGATCTTTATCTATTTAACAATTTGAATCAAAGCCTGCTCCGAAGCAAATGCAATATATTTGTAATTTATTGAATTCTCACTACAAAATTCTTGCCAAGCTAGATATTCTCCATTTTGCCAATTAGGGTATGCAAAATACTCATCAAAAAGAATAAATAATCCTGGCTTAAAGAAATCTTTAGTGTGTGTTAATACACTTTTTGCAGATTCATAAGTGTCGGAGTCAACATGAATAAGAGCTAAATCTAAATCATTTTGTTTTGAAAAGAATTTTGGCAATGATTCTTCAAACCAGCCAGAAATTAATTCTACATTTTCCAAAACTTTTGGTAATTTAGAATTTAAATTAAATGTTCCTTTTGCAGCATGATGGCCCATCCAATCATTAGGAAGACCTTGGAAAGAATCAAAACCATAAAATTTCTTGTTTGGAAGTTTCGAGGAGAAATAATTCAAAGAGCCGCCATCGTAACAACCAAACTCTAAAATAACTTTTTGATTTTCAAATTCAATCTTTGAAATTAAATAATCCCATAGATTATTAGCGCTGTTAAATATCAATACCTCAGATATGTATTTTTTTACATATTCTGCAGATTCATCAATGGCTTGATTCCACAATATACTATGAATGGTTTTATCTCTAATGGATTTTTCTTGTCGTATTGAGATCAATACAAACTTTAAAGGATTTATAATGAGTACGTGTAAAAGATTTTTTATTTTTGATTTCATATCATATGCTGTTTATTTAAATTTAAAAAAATCTAGCTTTAAAAATTACCATCAAGCTCTTAAAACCATCAGAGACAGCTCGAATTTTCTTTCCATCAGTTTTAGACCTTGGTGAATAAGAAATAGGCACTTCTGAAACATTTGAGCCGGTTTTTAAAATTTTGCAGACTATCTCAAAGTCTAAAGCAAATCCGCTATTCTCAAGAATTATATTACCAAGTATATTTTTTTTCATAACTTTAATAGCTGTTGCAGCATCAGAAATATTACTACGGAATAGAATATTAATGGTTTGCGTTAAAAAAACATTGCCAAGGTAATAAGTATAATAAAGGTATATTTTTTGATTTATACGGCGACTTCCCAGAACCAATGATGCATTTAGGGAATCAAAAGAATTTAAAATATTAACCAAATCTTTAGAACTATATTCAAAGTCTAAATCAAAAATTGCTATTAAGTCACCACTTGAAAGCTTTATACCTTTTTGAACTGATCCCCCCTTGCCAATGTTTTTTTTATTAAAAATTATTTGAACATTTTTATGAATAAAATTCCTCAGAAAAATCTCAGTTCCATCATTTGAACAGTTATCAATTACCAGTACTTCATATTCATAAGAACAAGATTTTAAATCCTCTAACAATTTATTAAGAGCGCTCTCAATGAAAGATATTTCATTATATACGGGACATAATATTGAAATCATTTCTTTTCAGGTACCTCGAACTTAGATAAATATTTTTTTGCTATAGCTGATATTAAAATAATTAGGATAACTATGGAGATGAATGAATATATGTCACTTTGAATTATTGCTTCTGAGAAGAAATAAAAAATCATAATCCATATTGATGTCATAAATAAGTTTATAACAAAATAGATTACAAAATTTGATGCTATTGAGATGCATATGAAATTTTGAACAATATAGGGCAATGAAATCATTCGTATAATAATTTGAGTCCATGCAGAAGATCTTGGATCAATCGATTCTCTTAATAAAAAAATTGATGGATAAAATTTTTGGATGATTACCGAATAATAGTTTATAGATAAACTATATTGAAGGATAGAGGATGATATTAAAATTAAGATACAAAGTATTAAAGCTATTGGAGTATCAAATGAAGCAAATGTAAATAAGATAATTACTGCTGCAGGAAAAAATAAATTCAATAATAAGATGCATAATATGCAATATAGAAGCGGGTTGCTGTTTAAAAATACAAAAATATTTTCAAGTAAGTTAATGAAAGTCATTTTCTAATATTTTGTTTAGGCCTTCTCGCAAAGAAATCTTAGGCCTCCATGAAGATAAATTGAAAAAAGATTGAACTTTATCAGAAGTTTGGAAATTATATTCAACAAAATTAACATTTTGATAATTTATTTCAATTTTTGAATTAGTCAGCTTCAAAATTTCATCAACGATTTCTTTAATTGAGAATTTAGCCTTACTAGAAATATAAAGGTCAGTTCTAAATGAATTATATGAATTGATGATTTCACCCACAGCTTCTAAAAAGTCATCAATATAAATAAAATGTCGTTGTAAATCTTTAGATGAGTTCAAAATAGCAGTTTCATTTCGGGCGCATTGCTCAAATACATATGGTATTAGTCTAGGAGGACGCATTCCAGGGCCAAAAACTGGTTCTAAGAATAAATTTAATGCTTTTAGTTCCAAACGATTTGAAAAGTAATCTAGCTGTGAAGAAAATAGATTTTTTGAATTTGCGTAGGGACTTGATTCTGGATCAAGAGTTGTTGCTAAATTAATGAAGTATTTTATTTTATTATCACTACAAAAATTGAGCAGCTTTAAGCTATGTAGAAAATTTACGCTATAAAAATCCAATATTTTCGAGTCGGGAGACTCCACTGATGAACTATTTAGAAAGAAAGCTTTTTCTCTGTCTATTTTTATATCATTAATATTAATTTCATTTTTTGATATGCCAAAGTCTTGACTGTAAAGAAAAACTTTAAATTCTCTTGACAGACCATACACCTCATATCTTATACCGCTAAAAAAATTAGCCAAATGCTTACCTAAGAAGCCATTTATGCCAGAAATAAAAATTTGCTTCATTACTCGATTTTATATTTATGAACCTATAAATCTTTCGAAGTACTCTATTTGCCTATGAGTTTCTTTTAATTTTTTTGCTTTGTTAATGTTTTGAATGTGCCATTGGGATATTAAGTCCAAAGTTTCATCTATTTTTAGATAAGGTTTCCAATTCAATAAATCTAAAGATTTCTTACAATCTAGTTTTAGATAGCTTGATTCACTCATACCTTTTGCCTGCATTGGGTCCATAATAATTTCAACAGAATTATTAAATTTTTTATTTAGAGAAAGAACAAGATTTTCAACTGTGATCTCATTTTCAGAAAAAGGACCGAAATTCCAAGCGCCGCAAAAATTCATATCATTATAGATTTTTTCAGCTAGGATCAAATAACCATTAAGCGGCTCTAGAACAAATTGCCATGGACGAATTGCCTTTGGATATCTTAGTAAAAGGGGAATGTTGCTAGTAAGTGACTTGAAAAAATCTGGAATTATCCTGTCATCACTAAAATCTCCCCCTCCAATAACATTTCCAGCTCTAGCAGAAGCTAAAGGTAATTTTGAGTCCTTAAAAAATGAATTAAAATAAGAATAAGTAACTAATTCTGCACTACTCTTTGAACTTGAATATGGATCTTTTCCCATTAAGGGATCCATTTCAGAAAACGGAATTCCAAGCTCATCATTTTGATAACATTTATCTGAAGTAATAATAATTGTTGCATGATGGTACTTAAGAGACCTAGAGATTTCCAAAATATTTACAGTGCCCATAATATTTACATCAAATGTTTCTCTAGGATTTAAATAAGAATCTCTTACCAAAGGTTGAGCGGCTAAGTGAAAAATAATGTCAGGCTTGAAAGAGCTTATTGCTTCATTTAATAAATCGAAATCCCTTACATCACCCTCAATTGATGAAACTTCATTTACAAACTCATCCTCATCTAATGGAGTATTTGAAAAGCCACAAATAATACTATTTTTTTTTAGTAACCAATGCGTTAGCCACTTTCCTTTGAAGCCCGAATGACCAGTAATAAAAATTTTCTTTTTTTTCCAAAATAATGAGTTCATTTGGTCAATTTCCATGGAGCATTATTTGAATTCCAGATTTCATTTAAATAGTTTTTATCACGTAAAGTGTCCATTGCGTACCAAAAACCTCCATGATCAAAGGCCATTAACTCCCCATCAGCTGCAAGCATTTCTAAAGGCTCTTGTTCAAAAATTGTGTTATCGTCAACCAAGTATTTAATTACTTCTCTATTTAAAACAAAAAAACCACCGTTAATTTTAGCGCCATCACCTTTTGGTTTTTCATGGAAATTCTCAATTTTGTTGTCGTTAATTTTTAAAGCTCCAAATCTTCCTGGTGCATATACAGCAGTAAGAGTAGCTAACTTCTTATGATATTTATGAAATTCAACTAATTTATTAATATCAACATCTGATAATCCATCGCCGTATGTAAAAAGAAAGATGTCGTCGTCAATTGCTTCAATAACTCTTTTTAATCGACCGCCAGTCATGGTTTCTAAACCAGTATCAAGAACTCTTACCTTCCAATTAAAATGAGACTGTTTATTAAGAATATTAAAATTTCCATCAGACAGATTAAATTCAATGTCAGCATTTTTTAAATAAAAATTTCTAAAATACTCTTGAATAAGCTCAGCTTTATAGCCTCCACAAATTATAAAATCGTTAAAACCATAATGAGCATATATTTTCATTATGTGAAGAAGTATCGGATCAGATCCAATCTCAACCATAGGTTTTGGTTTTAAAACAGTTTCTTCTGATAACCTAGAGCCAAGCCCGCCGGCTAAAATTACGACTTTCATGGAGATATTATAAGGGTTAAATTGAATAAAAAAAAAATAATAGTTGAACCTATAAAGTTTATTCTATAATTCGTAAAAACCTTTAGTATTGATATAAATTCGTGTTTTTAAAAAAATTTTATAAAAATAGCAGAGTTATTTTTTTTGTATGTTCTGCATTTTATTTTTTCTTTTGGTTAAAATTTTCAGGTACTTTAGATCCAATTAAGCCCGATAGTATTGGATACTTAAATTTTTTTGATGGTGAGGCTCCTCACAGGATATCAGGATATCCAATGTTTCTTCTATTTCTTAAGAATTTAAATTTTTCGATTGCTCAAATTGCATATTTGCAGCTTGGAATATTTGCCATTGCAATTAGTTTTTTTATCAACTACTTAGTAAAAATTGGAGTTAATAAATTAGTAATTATTATTTTTTATATTGGTGTGATTGGAAACCCATTTTTAAATAAATTTCATTTCATGATTTTGACAGAAAGTCTTACATTTTCACTTCTGATTTTTTTTATTATTTGCGTAATTTCGCTTCGTAAAGAAATTACATCAAAAAAAATGATATTACTTGGGATTGTCTGTGGTCTTTTGGCCATACTTAAACCAGTTAGCATAATTTTTACAATCATTGGATTATTATTTTTAATTTTTTTTCAATTCAAATCACATAATTTTTTTCAAAAAATACTCATAAATATATTTCTTATTGCTCTGCCAATAATTGCCATTCTTTTTTTTGAAAATCTTGTATTCCATAGTCAATATGAACAACGAAAATCTCAATTAACGCAACACTTATATGGTAAAGCAATTATGATGACAACTTTCAAAGAATATAAAGTTGTTTATGATAAATCTCCGGAATCAAAAATGTTGGAATTGCTTGATACTGAATATAATGAAGACCAAAAATATTTAGAATCTTTAAAAAGCCTCCAAGAAAAAATAGCAATTTTCACTCTTTTAGAAAATGATGCATACAAACATCCCGCACTAGAGGAGGAAATAAGTCTAATTTCAATGAATGAAGGTCTCGAAATTGAAGACTTAAAAAAATCTATTTTTTTTAAAGGGCTTAGAAATAATCCTATGATATTTATAAAGATGACTCTTAGGCATTATTTTGCTTTTTTTAATATAAAACCCTCAGCAAATTTCTATAATGAATTTGGTGGGCCAAAGCATCTTACAAATACTTCAATTCAGTTTTCATCATCAACATCACAAAAAGCAATACACAACTTGTTTCTAATTTTTGGTCTTTGCTTCTTCATATTTTCAGCATATTTGGTTTTTAATATGCTTCGTCATGCATTCCATAACAATTTATATAGCACGCTTAAAGAAAATAATTCATTTTTTATATGTGTACTGTTTTTTGTTGTTGCTCATTCTATCCATATTTCACATGCATTATTTGGAGTTTTTGTTCCAAGATATCTTATGCTGAGTTATCCATATATACTTTTTTTTGAGCTAATAATGATAGAAAAGATTTTTGGTTATATAAAATCTAAATATATAGCAAACTAGTAGCACTTTTTATGTTTCTGAGTTTTAGGAATAACTCATGCAGTTACTTATCCCTCTTATTGAATTCCAGTTTTGTAAAAATTTTAAATAAGCCCACTAATTAGTTCATTTTGCTCCTAATCAATGAGTATTACCCTCTGAAACCCCTACTGTGACTGTGTTTCCTAGTGCCTTTTTTGTGTTTTTTCACTTTGTCAAACTTTTATAACTATAGTTTATTTTTGTCTAACTTTTCTTGATGCTCATTTAATAGAAATCTTAATTTACTTTTATAGGTCTCTTTACTGATTAGAGAACATTTCATATTTGAATAAACATAAATCGATCCTTCAAGAGTGCTTCTAGATAATCCACCAAAAAGATAACTATTACATTCCCCTGCATAAATAGATAATCTGTTGCTTACTAATATTTCATCTGGTGATAAACAAACTTCATACTTTTCCCAGGTCATTGTATCTTTATCAATCATTAATACAGATTCATACTTTTGTGAGACCCCATTGTATATTTTTGGATTTTTAGAATCGATGAATCCCACAAGTATGTCACTTTCTACTAATTCATCCTTACCTAAACCAAACCAAGTTTCTTTATATTTATCACAGGTTAAATGGTCTGAAAACTCGTTTACATAATTATCTGCTACAAGAGATGAAGAAATTAGCAATAAAAATATTAAGTTTAAAAAACTTCTAAAATTTTCAATCATCTTTTATTAATCCATCTAAAGAGAGTTCTTCCAGTAATTTTACCCATGACTCTGTTTGCTACCCTTTTACCAACTCTTTTTTTTCCAATGCTATCGTAGTCACCGAGATATTTAGCAGTCTTATATAAAAGAGATCTTATTTGAGATATTTTCACTTTTAAGGAGTTTTACAAATTAAAGATGATGCTTTGCCAATGATAGAATCTTTAACAACATCTATTCTGTCTGGGAAATTATAAACATCTTTGACTGGACAGTTTGTTCCTAACCTGTCTGAACATTGTTGAAATTGCTGAAGCATAACAAATGATTGATCTTCACAAAAAACCTGAAGGTGAAGTGTTTGTGAATAATAACCATCTTTCTTTGTTTTATTATCAA
>MDTD01203063.1_pt1 | contig 14875 bp, 9 predicted proteins | sample 811221 | NCBI WGS metagenome assembly MDTD01 (sample SAMN05326646, study PRJNA326480) | marine metagenome | isolation source: seawater | place: Pacific Ocean: South West | collected 2011
GAGTCACTTATCCCGCCCTGCGGGACAACGGGAGGATCCGCCCAACAGCGGCTCAGGCTTTGCCACCCAAGGAGAAGCGCTACCAACCAGAGCCAGCGAACCGCCGACACCACCCCGACGATCCGATCTGCACTGAATAGGACGAATGGAAATACCAGCCACAGCAGCCGTTGATGGTGCCACCCGTCCTCGGCGACCCAGAAACCTGCAACCCACAAACCTAGGGCCCCGGCCAACAGGACGTCCCGAGCCTTCCAACAGCAGTTGAGAGCTTCCCCTGCCTTGCCTTGCCATCTATTCAAGGCCCCTACCCTTCCGACTGCTCCGGGAAGGTCAAGTGCTGTGAAAAAAACCTGTGGCCCGGGAGCCCGGATTAGCCCTTATTGTCACCGTGCACGACGCGCTCGTTCAATTGCTTGGTCCCGGGAAGGTTTCCGCCGCAGAGGAGATCCTTTCGGCTCACGCTTCTGACCGGTGGCATGCGTCATCTCCCCCGGAAGTGGTGATATTTGCGGAAACCACTGCAGATATTGTGGGCGTCATGCAATTTGCGCACGAACGGCGCATTCCGGTAACAACGCGAGGAGCCGGAGTCGGTTATGTCGGGGGCTGTGTCCCGCAGCACGGAGGAATCGCTCTATCGCTCGCCCGCATGAACACCATCCTCGAGCTAAATCCCGGTGACGGTCTGGCCGTCGTCCAGCCGGGCGTGATCACTGCGGACCTTCAAAGCGCCGCGAGAAAGATCGGGTGGTATTACCCTCCCGATCCCGCCTCCCTGAAGGAGTGTTCCCTTGGAGGCAACATCGCCACTAATGCCGGCGGCCCACGTTGCCTTAAATACGGGGTCACGCGCCCTTATGTTCTCGGGCTCGAAGTCGTCCTCGCGAATGGGACCGTTCTTCGCTGCGGTTCAAGATGTCATAAGAACAAAACCGGCTTCGACCTCGTAGGCCTGTTTGTGGGCTCGGAGGGCATGTTGGGCGTCGTCACTCAGGCCACTCTCCGTCTCATTCCACATCCTCAGGCCCGCGCTATGCTGACTGCGACCTTCCCAGAATTTCGGCAGGCCGCTCACGCAGTTCAGCAAATACTCAACTCTGGACATCTCCCCTCCGCTCTCGAGATTACCGATGGCTTCACCCTGCAGGCTGCTCGTGACTACCTCGGACCCAATGCCCTCCCAGCCGGAGATGCGCATCTTATCGTTGAGATTGATGGCCGCACCCAGGCGGTTGAGAGCGAACGTCACGAACTAGCTGGCCTGATGGAGGAGCTTGGCGCGCTTGCCACCGAGCACCACATTGACGAGGAGGCCTGCGAAAAGGTCTGGCAGCTGCGTCGCGATTTTTCCTACTCCCTGCGCAACACCGGTCTGACCAAGCTCAACGAGGACATTGTCGTGCCGCGCTCCAAACTACTGGATCTCGTGGAATTTGCCCGCGAAATGCAGGAGCGCACCGGAATCGCAATCGCATGCTTTGGGCATGCGGGTGATGGCAACATTCACACCAATTTGATGGTGAAGGACTACGAGAATCCAGAAGTTCAGGCAGAAGCGGACAACGCTCTGGACGAATTGTTCAGGTGGATCATCAAGGAAGGTGGCGTTATCACCGGGGAACACGGAGTTGGACTCGCCAAGAAGCGTTGGTTTGCAGACGCCGTCGGTGAAGAAGCTGTTTCTGCTCACGCCGCCCTAAAATTAGCTATGGACCCACGCGGGATTCTGAACCCCGGCAAGTTCTTATAGAGCTCGAGGCAGCTCTAAATTAAGGGCCTGCAGCCCAAAATAGGGTATGGGAAGGCTACCCGCCAGAATCCTCACGCTGTTTCCAGCACAGTCGCCCCAACAAGCGACAGGAAGGCCAAAACTTCCCGTTGTAACTCCCCGCTGCACGAGGGATACTATGGGAAACAAACCCTGTGATGCGAACTTTCTGTCTGCTCTTTCTACTAGCCGCCATGCTCCTACCGGAGTCCGGCCGGGGCGAGTTTGCCTTTGAGGAGTACAAGGAGCGCCTCCCATGGATCTGGGATTCCCCAACCAAGGCTCTGGCGCCTGAGGTGGCAGACAAAGAGTGGCCAACGGATGAGATCGATGCGTTCATCCTGGCCGCTCTCGAGGAAAGCGCGATGACCCCCGCCCCACCCGCAAGTGACCGCCACTGGTTTCGCCGGGTTAACTTCGCAATCACGGGATTGCCCCCGACGACCGAAGCGACAGAAGAGTTTCTCTCGAATAGTGACGAGGACCGCCGCAGAAGTGCTGTGGAAAGCCTGCTTTCCTCTCCCCACTACGGAGAGCGGTGGGCGCGCCACTGGATGGATCTCGTCCGATACGCGGAATCTCGAGGCCATGAGAGCGATTTCGGAATCGCCAACGCGTGGCGCTACCGGGACTATCTCGTCCGGGCATTTAATGCCGACGTTCCCTACGACGAGTTTGTCGCAGAGCATATTGCGGGTGACCTTCTTGAAGCTCCTCGTCTCGACCCCCGGACAAATGCAAACGAATCGATCTTGGGGACCGGCTGGCCGTTTCTTGGTGAAGAGGTCCACTCTCCGGTCGATATCCGACAGGACGAGTGCGATCGCACAGACAACAAGATTGACGTGCTCAGCAAAACCTTCCTTGGGCTTACCGTCGCATGTGCCAGATGCCATGATCACATGTTCGACGCCATTTATCAAAAAGACTACTACGCACTATCCGGGTTCGTTGCGAGCTCGAGCTATCGACAGGTGCGCTACGAATCCATCGAAGTGAACAAGGCTCAGGCTCAGAAGCTCGCCGCCCTGCGCGCGAACACCGCAGCTCAGGTCCTGAAGAACTTTGTCGACGAAGCCGGACCCCATTTTGCGGAGTTGAGCAAGAAGCCCACTTACCGGGTGCCCGGGCCCTTGGTTGTCCAGCACGCCGATGGACAGGATGTCCGGGTAATTGCCGATTACACACGCCCTGATCTGACTCCGTGGATCGTTGACGGGCCTTCTTTCGGGACAGGAGTTTCTTCCGAAGGCTCCCTTCTCCTCGGATCTCACCCTGACGAACCAGGGCTCCGTATTGCAGGCTACGGCGCTGCTCGCCGGGATCCTTTCTGGAATGGCCTGAAGATAACCGACAGCGCCAACGACTCCGGGTCCTTCAACAGTCACTCGCGATCCGGCAAAATGATCCGGACGCCTGCATTCGAGCTCAAGACCGGCCGCCTGCACTACCTGATCCGAGGAAACGCCTTCGTTTACGCCGGGGTCGGGCAGCATATCATGATCACCGGGCCGCTCCATGGAAGGCTGATACAGCGGCCGAAGGTTGATGGCGACCAGCCGCGATGGGTAAGCCATGACCTGTCCCGATACGCGGGGCTCCGAACTCACATCGAGTTTGGGGCAGAGGGCGGAAGCCCTCTCGAGGTTCTCATGGTAGTCGAGGCAGACAAACCTCCGCCCGTTGAACAGAAACAACTCAATCTGACCCGTCTAGATCTTTCAGCTGCATGGAAAGATCTCGCCGACGGAGTAATCGAGAAAGAACATCTGCATGCCGCTCGCTGGATCGTCGAGCAATCCAAACTAAAAGCTTCCCAGATTGCCTCATCCTATCTCGAAGAGCTGGATCCTATCCGGAAAGGTGTCAAATGGGAATCAGGCTTGGCCGTGGCATGGCTGGATGGCAATGGGGTCAACGAGTACAACATGGACCGTGGAGATCCGGCCAAGCCACTGAAGCCCGCGGTCAGAGGCCTCCCCAAGGCATTTGGCTTGAGCTCCATCGATAGCAAAAACTCCGGAAGGCTCGAACTGGCGCGACAGATTACAAGCCCATCCAACCCCTTAACCGCCCGGGTTATGGTGAACCGAATCTGGCACCAGCTGTTCGGCCTCGGTCTTGTGCGAACGGTTGACAATTTCGGGTGGCTGGGGGAACGCCCATCCCACCCTGAACTCCTCGACTATCTTGCCATAGAGTTCATGGAAACGCACGATTGGTCGATCAAGTCTTTCGTCGCGAGGCTTCTCCTCACCAAATCATACGGACAATCCAGCACCAGCGCCGACCCCGTATTTGACCAGAGGGATCCAAGCAATGTCCTGCTTCACCGTATGCCTGTCCGGCGGCTGGAGGCTGAAGCAATTCGAGACTCGGTGCTTGCTGTTTCCGGACGGCTTGAGCGCAAAATTGGAGGAAAACCAATCCCGACCTACCTCGATGAGTTTGTGGTGGGCAGGGGGCGCCCGGGGGGAGGCCCCTTGGATGGCGGAGGTCGCAGGTCCCTTTACACGTCCGTCCGGAGAAACTTCCTCCCCACTCTGATGCTGGCCTTTGACTTCCCTGCTCCATTCAGCACGAAGGGGAAAAGGGACATCACCAACGTCCCCGCGCAATCGCTCGCCCTGATGAACGATAAGCTCATTTATGAGCAGGCTCGGATCTGGGCACAGAAGGTCCTGAAGGAAATGCCCTCCGCTACCCCGGAGGAGAGGTTGCATCGCATGTTTGAGAATGCCTTCACCCGGCGAGCCGGGAGGCATGAGATTGCCATCCTGATGGAATCTCTCCCCGGACTAATGGAGCTCCACGGCGGCAACCCTGATTCGGAAGGACTATGGCAGGACCTCTGCCACAGTCTGTTTTCCATGAACGACTTTATTTACCTCCCGTGAATTCAAGCCCGGTAACACTGTCCCGCCGCGAGGCACTCCAGAAATCCTCGATGGGATTTGGTGCCCTCGCAATGGCAGGGCTCATGGACAAGGCTAATGCGGCATCGCCCCTGATTCCCGACAGTCACTTCCCTGGACGGGCCCGCAACGTCATCTTCCTCTTCATGGAGGGGGGGGTCTCCCATGTGGACTCCTTTGACTACAAGCCAGCGCTTGAGAAGTATCACGGTCAGGACCCTCGAAAAGCGATAGGCAGGCTGGAGAAGACCCAGTTCGAGAATATCGGGAAAGTGATGAAATCTCCGTGGACCTTCAAGCAACGCGGCGAGTGCGGAATGTGGGTAAGCGATCTTTTCCCCCACATTGCGGAAATGGCAGACGACCTCTGCGTCGTTCGCTCCATGACGTCAAAATTCCCTGAGCATACCTCGGCAAACTACTTTTTTCATAGTGGAACGGGATTGCAGGGGCGACCCAGCATGGGCGCATGGGCCTCCTACGGACTTGGAAAGGAAAGCGAAAATCTTCCTGGGTATGTCGTCATAAACGGAGGGCGAATTCCTTCAGGTGGGCTCGACTGCTTTTCTAATGGATTCCTCACCGCTACCCATCGCGGCAGCCTTCTTAACGCCAACGGAACGCCTGTCGCAAACGTAAGCCCCAACGAGCGCGACGCCAGAAGCCAACTGCTCAAGCGCAAACTGATTGGCAGTCTGAATGCCCGCTCCTCCAAGGGAAATTCAGAGCTCGAATCCGCCATCATGAACTATGAGCTGGCGGCCCGCATGCAGCTCGCGATCCCGGAGCTCATGGATTTCAGTGATGAGTCTGCCGCGACCAAAGAGCTTTACGGGATTGAAGACAGCTACAAGGGGACCCAGACCTATGCCCGGGAGTGCCTGATTGCCCGGAGGCTCATTGAGCGCGGGGTCCGCTTCGTCGAGCTCACAATTCCAAACATCGGAGAGGACCGCTGGGATGCTCACGGAGGTCTGCAGAAGAACCATGGCAATAACGCTCGTTCCGTGGACAAGCCCATCGCTGGGCTGCTCAAGGACCTGAAAGCCAGAGGTATGCTGGATGATACCCTTGTTCTCTGGTCTGGAGAGTTCGGACGAACTCCCTTCGCCCAGGGGGGCAATGGCCGGGATCATAATGAATTCGGATTTTCTCTCTGGATGGCAGGAGCCGGAGTCAAGCCCGGCACGGTATACGGGGGAACAGACCAGTGGGGCTACAAGGCAGAAGAGAACCCACTGGAAGTTCATGATCTCCATGCCACGATTCTCCACCTGATGGGCATCAATCACAAAGAGCTCACCTATCGCTTCAGCGGGCGCGATATCCGGCTTACCGACGTCCATGGCCGGGTTATTGAAGAGCTGCTCTCCTGACTTGCCCCGCTGGCTGCCGCACCTCGAGCGCTCTCATCGCAGCAGATCTGCCCTATTCCGCGAGCTGGAACACCCTCTGCACCGATTCGAAAACACTCAGCGGTGCCACGGCTACCCCGTTCGGACCTTCAGGGCGCGACGTCTCAATCATTTTTGCGGGGTGGATTCGGTTTCTCTCGCTCAGGGAATATCCCGATCCAGGATCCACGCACGCCCCCTCGTAAATCTCAAAGTGCAGATGGGCCAGCCAGGCCTCATTGCCAGTCCCTACGGTCCCAATTCGCTGCCCGCGTGCGACAACCCCACCGACAGCCACCCCGATTCGGTCCAGATGTCCATAGAGGCTATGTAACTTTCGCCCATCCGGAAGACGGTGGCCAAGGATAATCACCTTCCCCCAGTTTCCTCCGCGGTCACCCGCAAAAACAACGTATCCGTTTCCCATCGCATACACGGGGTCTCCCAGATCTGAGTTTCCTCCTCCTATTCCGTTAAGATCCTCTCCGAGATGGTTCATCTGTACTCGCTCGTTGCGTTCGAGGAACGTTTGCGCGTTATAGGTAAACGCTCCCGTTTCGGACCCCAGGGGCTGGTCCAGTAATGCCACGGGGGCCAGAAGGAAACGGGTAAAGGCGTCATGGAGGATGAACCGGCGATCGAAAGGAGGAATCCGCCCTTCCTCTTCCTCACTCGCTCCGACCGGATACCCCGAAGGGGCATCCGCATCCTGCCAGGACCGGAGAGACTGAATGGGATCACGTGGGCGAGGGCTATTGAAAAAAATAGCTCCTAGCAGGAAGAGCGCAAAAATGCACAAACCCACTACAAGCTCACTACGAAACCCGCGTCCCATAACTTGAACAGCACTCGAGAAGCAGGCTCGGCAACCAGCTTCTCTTAGATCTTCTCCAGAGGCTACCTCGCAAACCCAGAGGAGCCAGCCTATTCCTCGTTCCCCGGAGGACGCACCCGGGCAAAGGGCCTCACCCGGTAGACCTGCCTTCCACGCTGCACCGTGAGGGAGGTTTGTTGGTCCATCGCGGAGTCGATCAGCTTATCATAAAAATCTCCGGGCTGATCTACCCGCACGCTGTTAATTTCCAGGATCATATCTCCTACCCGCAAACCCCTTCTCGCAGCCTGCCCGTCAGGATGGATTCCTGAAATTAAAACCCCTCTGGCTCCACGAGTTCGCTGGAGCAGGGTCAACCCCTGAACCGTGAGGCCAATATCCCTGATCACAGCTTGATCCGAGAGGCTTCGTTCGGCAGAGCCGCTCGCCTGCGTCAGGGTTTCAGCCTCCTCTGCATCAATGACGGTCGCTTTTAAAGTGACCTCCTCACCCTTTCTCCAAACCGTGATATCGACCTCACGAGCAACCGGAGTCCGCTGGATCTGGGCGAAAAATTGAACCCTGCTCTCGACGACTTTCCCATTATAGCGCACCACAACATCGTCTGGCAACAAGCCTGAGATCTCGGCCGGAGAGTCTGGAACGACATCCTGAATATAGACTCCACCATTCTCATACCATCCTACTTTTTCCCTGATAAGAGGGTTCCAGTCATAGCAACGAACACCCAGCCAGCCGCGGGTAGCCCTGCCTTTGGCGAGAATCTGCTCGAAAACCTCTCGCACGTCGTTGGAGGGTATGGAAAACCCGATTCCAACGAACCCTTCGTCCTCAGTATCAGGAGAGTAAATCGCCACATTAATCCCGATTATTTCGCCGAGAATATTCACAAGAGGTCCTCCTGAGTTTCCGGGGTTAATTGCCGCATCTGTCTGAAAAAGGTCGCGCTGCCGATCGGAAATTGTTCGCTCCTTGGCCGAGATAATTCCCCGGGTCACAGTCTCTCCCAGCCCAAAAGGATTGCCAATGGCGAGAGCCTGCTGACCTTGGCGAACCTGATCGGAATCTCCAAACTTTAGAGGCTCAAACTCCCGGTTGGCTTTGATGCGAATTACCGCAATATCCAGCGCCCGGTCTTCACCGATAACAATTGCGGGATAGGTTTTACCATCGTGCATGGTAACTGTGATTCTGGATTTTCCATTGGTCACATGTTCGTTAGTTACGACGTGCCCTTCTCTCGAGACGACCACCCCTGAGCCAATCCCACGGACGGGATACCCCTCGTCTACCCATCCCCGCCCGAGCCAGTCCTGCATGAAGTTTCTCTTCATTCCTTCGGTTTGCAGAGACACAACAGAAGGTACTACCGCGGCCGTCAGGCGCGCAAATTCCCCGTCCAACGCTGCAAGGTATTCCACCTCTCCTGACGAAAGTGCTGGTTTACTGCTGAGAGTATACCTTTCTGGGACATAGTTGCCCTCTTTGTCTTTCGCTCCAAAACTCAGGAGGCTTGAAATGCCTTCCATCCCGGGCAGCTTCCTGAGCCCAGCTACAACCAGAAAGGCAAGCAGGAATACCCCGAGAAGAACTGCCGTTCGCCGCAATGCCACATTCATGATCGTAGGTTGCTTCTTTCTAGGATGGGGCCTTTTGGGCGGGGGGAAAGCGGAAATTCAGCACCCCTGACGGAGTGCCAGGAACGCACCTCCAAGCGCCCGAGCCGTGTCGCTCGCGACGAGAGATTCCGGGGATTGGTGCGTTTTTAAGGCAATTTCGGAGGCGCGCCCCGCAAGCCATGCGGCAGAGCGCGCTGCATCAAGGCCCGTTAGACCCCGCGCCAGCAATGCCCCAAGCACGCCACTGAGAACGTCCCCCTGCCCGCCTGAGGCCATCCCTGGATTTCCTGTGGTGTTGTAATGCAGATCCTTTCCGGAGGATGTCACAATCGTCCTCGCCCCCTTAAAGAGAAGCGTGCAGGGATGCGATTCCACAAATGCCCGGGCACACTCCGCCCGGCTCAAATCCCGTCCCTCAGGAAACAACCTCTGCATTTCACCCGGATGAGGGGTCAGGACCATGTGGGGTTTTAGGCGTCCTGATATACCAGCGGAGGATACCAGGTTCAGTGCCTCAGCGTCTACTACCAGGGGTGTCTTGCAGCTCTCCAGTAGATTCAACAATCCCGTCTTTTCGAGCTTCGCTGATGCATTAAGACCGGGCCCAATCACCAGCGCCGCATGACGCGCATCCCTGACCTCGTTATAACTGGAAAGGGCCTTCACCATGACTTCCGGAGGGACTCCCATCGAAATCATAAACGGATAGTCTTGTTCCAGCACATAAAGCGTGACCAGCCCCGCACCTGCCCTGAGAGCTCCAAGGGCCGCGAGGTATCCCGCCCCAAGCATTCCCTTCGATCCCGCCATAATCCCAACGCGTCCGGCTTCCCCCTTGTGGATTCCATAATTCCGAGGTGGAAAAAGCCCCCGCAGCTTTGGCCCAGTAATCAACCTGTCCCCAAGGCCAGAATCGGGAAGCTCCTCCAGAGCGATCACCTCTATTCGTCCGACATGCATCAGGGCCGAATCTTCCACCAACCCTTTTTTGGCAACTGCGATAGTTGCGGTGAGATCTGCCATTACCGCGCCGTCTACAACGCTTCCGTTGTCAGCATTCACTCCGGACGGAACATCAACGGCAACAATCTCTGCTCCCCCGGATTGCCGAAGAGCATTCATCTCGGCTGCAAGGGCGCCAATCGGCTCCCGCAGTGCACCATTCGCTCCGATCCCCAACAACCCATCAAGAAGAAGCAGGGGGCCTTGGCTGCTCCCTAATTCCAAGTGATGTCGTTGGACCTCCATGTCACCAAGCTCCCGAAGCTTCTGACGGGGTAGAACCCCGAGCTCAGGGGGCTGGAAAGCGCTCCGCACCACAATCCTCCATCCCGCCGAGCGGAGGACCCTGAGGGCAACAAGCGCATCGCCCCCATTGTTTCCCTTGCCGACGTAAGCTACAGCAGTTCCGGGGTCGGGATAGAGATCCACCAAAGCCTCGCCCAGCCGCATCCCTGCCTTGTCCATAAGGCTCTCTGCGGAAATCCCCTTGCGGAACGCCTGGCGTTCCAGCTCTCGCATTTCGTGACAACTGAAAAGGCTCATCTTCAGTAGTTCCCCGTATCTGAGGAGATCGCTCAAGCTTCAGAGCCCGAGCAGTTCCATCCTCCCCTAACGCTGGAAACGATACTTAATAATTCCGTCTGCAATTCCCCGTGCTATGGCGTCCCGATAGGAGCCTGTTTTCATGCGAGACCTCTCGCGCGAATTACTGACAAAGCCACCCTCTACCAGGACCGCTGGATTGCGCGAGGCCCGGAGAACGTAATAACGTCCAAATTTTACCCCGCGGTCACGACCCCCCACCCGTTTCAGCATTCCCTCCTGAATCGCTTCAGCTAGCGGCTTGCCTGCCTTGCTGTAGTAGTAAGTTTCCAGTCCCGACACCGAACGGCGCCACGTATAGTTGTAATGCAGGCTGACAAAAATCGCCCCTTTGAACCGGTTTCCAATCGCGGCACGCTTGGCGAGTGAGATAAAGGTATCACTTTTGCGGGTCATGGTTACCTGATAGCCCTTTTCCCGCAGGTAGTGCTCCAGACGCATGGCGGTATCGAGGGCAAGATGCTTTTCGTAGACCTTCCCGGATCGCCCACCTCGATCATCACCTCCATGGCCCGGGTCAATAACCACCCGGCTGAAATACCCCGCCCATACTCCGGCAGAAGATAAAATGAAGACTGCGGCGGAAAAAGCAGCTGCCCGAAGCGAAGGATAAATCATAGGCATGGGCAACACGGCCGGACGGCAAATGCGGCTACACTCCTCTTTTAGACAAGGCCGGCACATGCGGAAAGAATTTTCGGAGAGGCACACCCGGCCGACTCCTCATTCCATCAGCGAAAGGTCATTCGAGGCCGTTCAGACAACTTGCGAAGGCGCCCCCGGTTCTGGGCTTCCGCCTTAGGGTCATAGGAGATTCCTCCCGCAATCACAACTTCCCCATTATTGAAGGTCGTCAAGGCGGGCTTCCGGCCTGCTGCCGGTTTGTAATATTTCGTGCCGAGGTATGAGCCTGCCGGGGTAACAGTACCATGCGCATAAACATTTGGTGCTGCGAGAGAGAGCACATGAAGGTTGTTTTCCCGGTCAACAGTCGCTTTTGGAGCCTTACTGGTGATGACATCTCCCATGCGAAAGGCCTGAAGGTTGCGGCCGGTTCGGATATCCACGAGATGCACAAAGAGAGAAGATTTCCGGGCTGAGTTGTGGATTGAGAGCCTGTATTCGCGCACGTTCCCGAGGGAAGGATCTCCAATTCGCTGGCTGTAGACCTGCCGCCCAAGCGTCACGCTGAAATACGTTGTATTCGTGACAAAATTTCCTCCCCCCCCGGGAAGTCTGATGACCGCCTTACAGCGAAATCTGCCCGGTTCGGTAACGCGGAAAGCCCCTGTAAGATCCACGCTTTTTGCGATGCTGCGACCTGCGGGGATACTCACCGCTCCAAAGTTCATGGCCGCAAGGGGACTAAGAGCTGTCCCCCGGGAATTATTAATCTCAAAATCGAGCCAATTCAACCTAGTCTCTTCCTCCGTATGGATCAGAAGGTCGCGCCCGGAGTTGTTCGTCAAGGTCACCGTTGCTGTGACGGGCTCATGCGCGATGTATTCCCTTTTTGACATGCTGAGGCTTGCTTGGACCTGAGCGGAGACGTCTATTGGATTAATAATTCCCGCAACGAAGCACATCAGGGAGAGCAGCCTAAAATTGGAACGCATGACGAGGGGTTTAAGGGTGTGGGAAGGTGGGTTTACGTCGTATCGTCCTCTGACCGCAAGGGAAACCCGCTGCTCGGCCTTGGATTTTTGCCGTCTGCCGATTTTCCCGGGACGGTTAGGCCCTCGAGAGGAGGCTTCCGCTTCACAATTCGAAAGCCCAGATCCTGACGCCTGAGGGATCTTCTTGAAACCCAGCTCCGGCTGGATGCTCCACTCCCCGGCGCGAGAAAAGAGCCGCCGCACACCACGGGAGATTTTGCATTCATTGGAAAAGAGGGGTTGCGCTCAGAATCCCTCGTCCACTCTGCGACATTCCCTGCGAGGCCGTGAATCTTGAGCTTACCAGGGCTCCGAGGAGTCTGATCCACTGGACCCCATCCGTCTACGTAAGGGGTCACATTGGCGTCCACGGCCACCACTGCCAGCCATTCTTTCAAGGTCGGCAGATGGCCTCCTTTCCACGTGGCGTAAGCGTAGGCATCCCACCAATCGACCCCCGTCACAGGGTGGTTCATATCGAACTTGAGCCCCTCAAAGATTCTCCCGCTGCGGGCTGCCCTTAAAACCGCGGGCCAATCATCCGGAATATGATCCGATTTCGTCCGGGGCTGGCTCTCGTGTTTGTAGGTCTCGCGGTGGTTAGTTCCCATTCCTGCGAGGGCGTCAAGGAATTCCAGATACTCTGCAATCGTGACCTCATGAGCGTCTATCATGAAGGACGGGAGCGGGGCGGATTTCCCTTCGTGATCTCGATAAACTCCTCCCGGAATGGAAATCATTCCAGACAGATCCCGGATAGGGACCGCATCGCGCCTGCTCACCCCAAACAACGCATACACAACCAAGGTGACGGCTGCCGTTCCCAATACGGCCAGCCCCATCTTCTTCATCCTGTTCCGTCGCGACTGCTTCACCATCTCCTCGGTGGCTTTTCGGACCTCCGCGGCAAGGGATTGCTCCAGCTCATGCGCCGTGTTGGCAACCTGCGTCCAACTCAATCTGGCCCCTTCCCCCTCACCCATCATAAGCCCAAAAAGCCGCCCTAGGCGGGTATCTCCAAAGCGGTCCGTTCCTGCCAGTCCAGGCTTCAGCAACTCATGCATGAGGCTGGCAGCCACTCTTAAATCCCGCGCGGTTTCATCCGATTCGCGCTTGCCGGCGAGAGCAAGATTCTGGATGCGAAGGATCCCATGCTCCCCCAGAACAAGGTCGGACGCTTTAAGGGCGGCGCCTCTAATGCCCCGCTCTTCAAGGTGAGCCATCGCTCTTCCAAGCTGCTTCAATAGCCCGGTAACTTCCCGGGGAGTATTCATTTGGCCGCCTTCGCAGAGATCAGCAAAGGACTGCCCTGACAGAAGCTCGCGAGTCCAATAAAGCTCTCCTTCATTTTCCACAGCCTCATAAACGGAGCCGATCCCCGGATGTTCAATCGCGGCCTTGGCCCTGACGTCTCCCAGAAACGACGCTGCCTGCTGCTCGCGCCCTGCCCCCTTCTGCATGACGAGCACCACTCCGCGGCCCATGGCCCTTTGGCGGGCGTGATAAGTCCGCGTATCCTCGTCCTCGGCAATCAACTGCCCCAGCAGATAGTCACCCAGCGCCGGCGACGCGGAACCGTCTGGAACATTTTCGGGAGCAGACATGACGACCAGATTTCAGGAACAACATGATCCTAGCTGTCTCCGGAACGAAAGTCATCCCGCCATCAGAAAAAAGCATAACCCGGACTCCTAGAAATGAATCGCATGACCCTCCGCATCAAGCGAAGCTTCATGAACGCCCTCTGTGAGGGTGGGATGCGCGTGGATGGTCGCGTGGAAATCCTCAATTGTGGCCTCAAGCGTTAGACCGAGACCCATCTCTGCAATGATGTCCGTCGCGTTGGCGCCAATGATATGCGCTCCTAGCAGTTCCCCATGCTCTTCTCCAAAGAGTAGTTTGATAAAGCCCTCTGTCTCAGCGGCAGCCTGAGCTTTACCCAGCGCCTGATAGGGAAATTTTCCGGCCTTGTAGGCGGTCCCTTCCTTTTGGAGCTCACGCTCGGTTTTCCCGACCGAGGCAATCTCCGGATAGCAGTAGGTGCAGCCGGGAAAGGTTCCCACCCGGCTGGGGGTCACATCCGGCAGGAAAATTCCATCGACACACTGCGTGGCCTCATACATCGCAGTGTGTGCCAGCCACGGGGGCCCAGCGATATCCCCGATCGCGTAGACCCCGTTCATGGAGGTTTCATACCGGTCCCCGATCTGGATCCAGCCTCGATCGGTAAACTCAGGAAGCTGGCCGCCAGGCAGCACGGGAATGACCCCGATCGCGACCAGACAGATATCCGCCTCAATAACTTCACTGCCCTTGCTATTTTCTATCGTTACCCTCACCGAGTCTCCAGCGTCCTCGGTCGCGACAACCTTTGTGTCCGTGAGGCATTTGATCCCCTGGCGAGAGTAGGACTTCTTCAGAGCATCACCTATATCGTCATCTTCAACCGGGACAAGACGGGGCATCATTTCGACGAGTGTCACCTCCGTGCCAAAGGCATTGTAGATATACGCAAACTCTACCCCGATCGCTCCTGCGCCGATAATCACCATGCGCGAAGGCTGGGAGGGAAGAACCATCGCCTCCCGGGATCCAATGACACTGCTGCCATTGAAGGGCAGCCCCGGAAATTCCCGGGCCTTCCCGCCGGTCGCAATAATGATGTTGGAAGTCTCAAGGACCTGAACGCTTCCATCGGTCGCCTTTACCTCGACGTGAGTGCTATCCAATATCGATCCATAACCCTTGACGTAATCGACCTTGTTTTTCTTAAAGAGAAACTCAACGCCTCCAGCAAGCCGGTCAGAAACATTCCGAGAGCGGCCAATCACGGCTCCCCAGTCATAGGAAAGATTATCGAACGAAATCCCAAACTCTTTTGCCTGATGCTTGAGAGTATGGAAAAGGTGCGCATTCTTGAGCAACGCCTTGGTAGGAATACATCCCCAGTTCAAGCACGTTCCCCCTGCTCGTTCTACCTCCACACAAGCAACTTTTTTTCCCAACTGCCCGGCCCGGATAGCGGCAACATAGCCGCCCGGTCCGCCACCAATCACAACGAGATCGTAGGACATGTAATAA
>MDTD01086061.1_pt1 | contig 14874 bp, 10 predicted proteins | sample 811221 | NCBI WGS metagenome assembly MDTD01 (sample SAMN05326646, study PRJNA326480) | marine metagenome | isolation source: seawater | place: Pacific Ocean: South West | collected 2011
GGAGCTGTTCCGGGCGGTGGGGGAGAGTCTAAGGGTGCCGATGCCGGTGCTGTTTGCGACCGGATGAAGTACGGGTTTAGTGGATACGCAGACTAACTTGATTATGCCCAGTGAATAAGAGACTCAGGCACCCTGAAGAACGCACCAGACTTTCGAGAAATCGCGTGCCGCGAGATCCTGTTTTCGGATCCAGAAATAGAGCATTCCCATGTCGCTCCACATCCAGCCCGGCGGATCATCTGTGTCGAGCTGCAGCAGAAGAACCCAATCTTTAGCCCCATCGGACAGTTCCTCGGCACGCTTTTGATCTTCAGCTGAAAGTTCATCGCCGCAGTAGATGCCATTGGTCACGAGTTGACACTCGAGTTCCATAGCGTTCTGCATGGTGAGCGCATGACCACCGATCTGGTGGTGAGGATTCTCATCACCCTGCCCATCGAGCAAGGTTCGATGGACGAGATCGTAGAATTCGTCGATGTCATCTTGTGACTTGATCGACTCCGTCATGACCGATTCGTCGGGTACACGATACGTTGCCACTTGTTCGAACTGAATCTCACATGGGACGAACGTGTCTCCATCGAATCCAAGGTCGTCGGGAATTGCGTTGGCAGGCGTCGGGACGCGGCGGATCTCACTGTCACCCAGGTTTGCAAGAACAACCGCACTCCCCGCATCATCGGGATCATATCCCCATGGGGTATCTTGATAATCAGCGAAAAAACTCAGCGTTCCCGTGCGAGGTAGATCGAGATCGATCGCATCCAGAGGGGCTTCGGCAAGATTGATCTGGCATAGAAACGCGAGCGGACGACCCTTCCATGTCGGCCAATCGGTACCGGTGGGAAGGTCCGGGTCGCCTCCGAGCTTCGACTTACCAAGTCCGATCGAAGCATCATCTGTCTCGTTCCGTTTCAATGCAATAGCAGACTTAGAATCCGCGATCGCCGTTTCGGCGATCGCGTCGAAGCCGGACAAGCCGAACTCCTTTCGGAGTTCAGCGGGGTCGAGATAGGCCATCACGAATTCCTCAGAATTGTCGCTTCTAGATGTTGGTCGCGGTGTCGGCTCACAGCTTCAAATCCCCGAGCCCCATCCCCAGCCCGCCGACATCGCCCAAGCCGCCCTGTCCCGACTTGTTCTGCTGCTTGTCGCGCTTCTTCGCCTGCTCGCGCATGCGCCGGAGCTGCGGGGTCTCCTTGAGGATCTCCTCGGGGCTGCGGTCGTCGCGGTCGCCCCGGCCTCGCCCGCGTCCGCGTCCGCCGCCGCCGGACTGGGCGGGGGCGTCTTTGAGCGCCTTGATCGACAGGCTGATCTTGCGGGTCTGGGGGTCGACGCCCAGCACCTTGACCTGGACGACCTCGCCCTCCTGCACGACATCGCTCACCTGGTTGACGCGGCGGTAGTCGAGCTCGGAGATGTGCACGAGGCCCTCGACGCCCGGCGCGACCTCGACGAAGGCGCCGAAGTCCATGATCTTGGTCACCTTGCCGGTCAACTCGGCGCCCTCCACGACCTCGGACGCGGCGGCCTGGAACGGGTCGGCCTGAAGCTGCTTCATCCCCAGGCTGATGCGGTTCGCGTCCCAGTCGAGCTTCAGCACCTGCACGGTGACCTTCTGCCCCTCGCTGACGAACCGCGCGACATTCTTCGCGCCGTGGTTCACCCGCTCGTGGCTGAGATCGCTGATGTGGACGAGCCCGTCCACGCCCCCGATGTCGATGAAAGCGCCGAAGTCCATCACCTTGCGGACCGTGCCCTCGATCGTCGCGCCCTCCTGCAGCGCGTCGCGGAGCTTGCCCGCGGCCTCGGCGCGCTGGCTCTGGAGGATCTCGCGTCGGCTGAGGACGATGTTGCCCTTGCCCCGACGGTCGATACGCTGCACCTGGCACTCGAGCTTCTCGCCCACGAAGACCGAGAGGTCCTTCACATGATCGAGGTCCACCTGGCTCGCGGGCATGAACGCGCGGTGACCCGCGACCTCGAGCTCGAGCCCGCCCTTGTTGACGCCCGTGACGCGGGCCTCGACATTCTGGCCCGGGCTGAGCATCTCCCAGTCGGCTTTCTGGATGCTCCCGGGGAGCACGCAGATGTACAGGCTCTCGCCCGCCTCGTAGCGCTGGATCACGACCTCGAGCTGGTCACCCGGGTTGGGGACATTCTCCTCGGCGCCGTCCTTCGACTTGAACTGCTGGCGGTCGATGACGCCCAGTTCCTTGGGGCCGAACTCGATGAAGACATCGGTCGGGCCGACGCTGACGATCGTGCCGGTGCGGTGCTCGCGCCCGCCCTCGACGACGCGCGGGCCGCGCAGCTTCGCCTTCGCGGGTGCCGGCGCCGCGGCGCCGCTCTCCGCGTCGAGTTCCGCCATCGCGGCGGCGATCTCCGCTTCCACCTCGGCGTCGAGCGCCGGCTCCACCGTCGGCGGGGTCGCCTTCGGCGTCTCGGGCGCCGCGTCCGCGGGGGGCGTGTTCTCGGTCGGGGTGGATGCGGTCGTCTCGGGCTCGGTGGACATGGGTTTCACAATCTCGATCGTCGGCGTTGGGAGGAATCGTCCGGGGTGCTCGGCCGCCCTCCCCGCGCGGCCGACCGGAATGCAGTCGTCTATCGAGCGTTCAGTGTACGGCGGATCCTGCCTGGAACCAGCGAAACGGCGCATTCCGGGGTTCGGAATCACCCGGAATCGGGCCCGATTTCACGCACTGTTCACACTGGGCAATCCGTCGGCACACCTCTCTCAGGTCGCGAAGGGCTCGACCGCCTCGATGAACGCCTTGGTCGCTTCCACAATCCGCTCGGCGGTGCGGACATTCACGAAGCCCGCCTCCGCGTCGATCGCGGGGCGGCGCCCCGTCCGGACCGCGTCGAGGAAGCTGGTGATCTCCATCTCGAGCTGGTCCGCGTCGTCGATCTCGAGCGGTTCGACATTGACCAGTTCGGACCAGTCGAGGTCCGAGAGGTCCGCGCCCTCGCGCAGCTGCTCGACGAGTTCCTGCCGCTGGATCTCGTTCGCGGTGCGCCGGATGATCGTGCCCGCCTTCGCGGCATAGTCGATCTTGATGTACCCGCTCTCGCCCGTGATGCGGGTGAGCCGCTCGGTCTTGAACGCGAGCCGGCTCGCGGAGATGTTCGCGACGCAGGGCCCCTGCTCGGTGTCGAAGCGGAGGCGGGCGTTGCAGATGTCCTCGTGATCGGTCACGACCGCGACGCCCGTCGCCTGCACATCGGTGGGCTCGATGCCCCCCATGAGGCTGAGCACGACATCGATGTCGTGGATCATCATGTCCATCACGACCCCGATATCGACCGAGCGGAAGGTCATCGGGCTCACGCGGTGCACCTCGATGAACCGGGGGACGATGCCGGCGCCCTCCGCCTTGAGCTTGTCCATCGCGCGCACGACCGGGTTGAACCGCTCGATGTGCCCGACCATCAGCGTCGCGCCCTTCTGTTCGGCGAGCTCCTTGAGCGCCCACGCGGTGTCCGCGTCGGGGGCGAGCGGCTTCTCGATCAGGCACGCGACCCGGCTCTCCAGGAACGGACGCGCCGAGTACATGTGCGCCGTCGTCGGGACCGCGATGCTCACCGCGTCCACTCCCGCTTCGAGCAACTCCGCCTCGGTCGCGAACGCGCGGCAGTTCCGCGATTCCGCGATCATCGCCGCCCGATCGGTGTCCTGGTCGACCACGCCGACGAGCTCGACGCCTTCCATCTCGCTGTAGACGCGCGCGTGGTGCCGGCCCATCCGCCCGACACCCACCACGCCGCACCGGATGGGTTCGTTCACTGCCATGTCTGGTTCGCTCCGTTGGTCCGCCGGCGATTCCGGCGGGGGTCTCGCGGGATCCCGGGTTCGGGGCTCAGCCCGCGGCTTCGTTGAGCGCGCCGGCGAGGTCTTCCTTGCTCGTCAGCCCGTAGAACTTGTGCTTGATCTCACCGCCCACGAAGACCATCACCGTCGGGATCGCGCTGATCTGGTAGCGCTCCGCGATCTCGCGGTTCGCGTCGGTGTCGACCTTGCCAACCTTCACCTTGCCCGCGAAGTCCGCCGCGAGTTGATCGATCGTCGGCGCGAGCATCCGGCAGGGCATGCACCACTCCGCCCAGAAATCCACGAGCACCGGGCCCTCGGCCTTCAGCACCTCGGCCTCGAAGTTCTCCCCCGTGAACTCCAGCACATGCTCGCTCGCCATCCGATGCTCCTTTGCACGCCCTCGCGGCGCGTCCGGCTTTGGTCCGATGTCCCGCACCCGGCAGGTCTTCCAGCAGCCATGCTATGCGCCGTCACCCGCCCGGGCCCCGATCGCCCACGCCGCGCGCAGCGCCCGGCACTGCTCCGCGACATCGTGCACGCGGAACAGCCGAACCCCGCCCGTGAGCTGCGCGAGCGAGAACGCGATCGAGCCCCCCAAGCGCTCCTCCGGGGGGGCGGGCTCCGCATCGGGTGGGGCCATCTGCGCGCGCGCCACGAAGCTCTTTCGGCTCGCGGCGCCCAGCAGCGGGAATCCCGCATCCACTAGGCGGGGCGTTTCGCGGACCAGTGCGAGATTCTGCTCGACGGTTTTTCCGAATCCGAGGCCTGGATCGAGCACGATCGCCTCACGCTCGATGCCCTGCGCCATCGCGTGCGAAGCTTTCGAAATTAGCGAGCCGCGGACCTCTTCAACGACATCCGCGTACACGGGCCGAGACGCGTCGTCGTACCGGTCCGAGAACGCGTCCGCATCCGGGGCGCGGAGGCGGTGCATCAGAATCAGCCCGCACCGACGCTGGGCGGCGAGACGCAGGATCGCGGGGTCCTCTTCTCCGCCCGAGACATCGTTGATCGCGTCGGCGCCCGCTTCGAGCGCCGCCGCCGCGACTTCGGCGCGGGTCGTGTCAACGCTGATGGGCGCGTCGATCCCCGCGGTGCGCACGGCGCGGATCACCGGGACGACACGGTCGATCTGTTCGTCGACCGGAACGCGGGCCGCGCCCGGGCGGGTCGACTCCCCCCCGATGTCGAGCATGTCGGCGCCGTGCTGGAGGAACCGGACCGCGGCGTCCCGCGCCGAGTCGGGATCGAGGTGCGTTCCGCCGTCGCTGAAGCTGTCGGGCGTCGCGTTCAGGATCGCCATCACGCGCGGGCGATCGAGCGGCATTGATCGCGCGGCACCGACGCGCCACGCGAGCGCGGATCCCGGCGAGTGCTGGTCGTGGTTCGTCGTCATCGCGGATGGGAATGACAAGGCCCCGGGGCGATCCCCGGGGCCTGTTGAGATCGTGCGTGGATCGAAACCGGGCGGAGCGGATCAGAAATCAGGCTCACCCTCCATGCCGTCGCCGCCCATCATGCCCGGGTCCTCGAACTGCGACGCGAACTCGATGATGAACCCGAGCGTCTCCGCGGGCATGTGGATCCGCCCGCGCAGCCCGCCGTCGGTGCCCGCCATCGACAGGCCGAGGGGCGCGACCGCGGGCGCGGGCTCGAACTGGTCGAGCATGCCCATCATCTGGGCGAAGGGCCCCGCGGTGTTGACGACCTGGTCCATCGAGATGAACACCTCCGCGAAGCGACCTGCCTGGAGTTTCCGGGAGACCTTGCCCAGCGTCTCGCTCGCGTTGAGCCCCTCGCCGCCCTTGCCGGCGTTGATCGCGCTGGTCAGCAGCTCGCTGTTCTTCGAGGTGGTCTGGTAGTACCCGCCGTCCACCTTCGCGACATACCCGCTGGGCCCGCCCGACATGCCGAAGAGCATGCTGTTGATCATCGCGGGGTCCATCATCATGCCCATGGGGTTGGCGCCGCCCTCGCCGCCCATGTCCATGCTCGTCTTGACGCTGTAGGCATCGACCTTCACCCCGTTGACCTCCGCGGCCCCGGCTTCGTAGGTCGTCTCGTACTTCATCCCCATGAGCGACTGCCCGTTCATCTCCTTGAGGGAGGTCGCCATCGATTCGATCGCGACGCCCGCGTCCGCGGCGCGGGTGTAGGAGATCTGCCGGCTCAGCAGGCCCGCGCCGCCCAGCGCCGCGGGGCTCGTCCCGATCATCCCGCTCGCGCCGGTCATGCCCTCGACGAGCATGCTCATGCCCTGCGCGCCGCCCATCTCCGCCATCGCGTGCATCAGCGCGCCGATGCCCTCCGACGACGCGTCCATCGAGTACGCGACGAGGTAGTTCTCGTTCGGGAGCTTGCTCATCAGCGCCGACGAATCCGACGCGTCCATGAAGCTCTTGGCGCTCTCCGTCCCCTCGCGGAACGAAACGCCCATGTCCAGGCTGATCCCGTCCTCGGCGGCGTCGGCGCTGAAGGTCACCACGCTCCCGTCGCGCCGCACCGTGTCCGCCGCGTGCTTGATCGCCGCGAAGCCCTGGGTGACCTGGTCGCCGCCCCCCATCATCGCGAAGAACTGCGCCTGCTGCTCGAGGTTCGCCATGCCCTCCGCGATCTGCTCGTCCATCGCGGGGACGCTGATCACGAACATCAGGTCCGACCCGGTCACGGCCTTCATCCCCGACAGACCCAGCGCCTTCGCGTGCGCCTGCATGAAATCGCCCGCCTGGAACGCCGCGATCGCGTCCTTGTCGTTCCCCGCGACGGTGTAGTCGCCCAGGTCACGCATGTGCAGCGTGTCCGCGTCCATCGTCACCGAGGCCATCCCGTCCGCGAAGGTCGCGTTCTGGCCCGCCATGAACGGCGCCTTGCTGAACGCTTCGAGATCCGCGATCGGCAGCAGCGCCGTCACCGTCGGCTCGCCCGCGTCGAACCCGCCCTCGGGAGGGGTGATGATCACCGCGGCCGAACCCTCGCTGTCGAAACCGGGCTGGTTCACGATGCTCTGCGCGAAGAACAGGCCCATGCCCGCCTGCGCCGCCTCGGGGGGGAGCTTGCCCGCCAGCGCGGTATTGAGCGCCGAGAGATCCCCAAGCAGCGATCCGACATTCGGAACCACCGCGTAGATCGCGGTGTCCTCCGGGACATGCGCCAGCACGCCCGGCACCTTCGCCGAGCCCGCCGCGCAGCACAGCAGAAGCGGGCACATCCCCATCGTCGTCCGGATCATCGTGGCGCTCATCGTGGTCTCCTACTTCTTCAGTCTGTTGCGGCGCGCTCCGCGGCCGTGTGTGTGCGGACAATCTCCACCTACGGCCGTCCGCCGCGGTGGGTTCGATCCTAGCAATCTCGCGCCCGCCGACCCGTGCGGATCGAGGGGCACTTCATCAGGGGGCTTACCGGCCGGCACGGGTCGGGTTGAACGGTGGGTCTTCCACCCCGTCCTCGGCGTCTTCGTCCTCCGCCTCGTCTTCCTCAACTTCTTCCTCGACCCACTCCCATTCCTCGTCGTCTTCCAGTTCCTGGTCGTCCTCGTCGCCTTCCCCGTCCTCGTCTTCTTCCCCGTCGGAGTCGTCCTCGGCCTCGTCGTCTGGGTCGGCACCCTCCACCTCATCAAAGGCGTTCCCCCCGCCTGATTCGGATTCCTCGCCCTCCGATTTCGCTTCTTCCCCTCCGGCGAACAGAATCTGCTGGTCGGGGTCGTCCTCGGTCTCACCGGTCTCATCGCCGGCGCCCTCGCGCGGATACTCAACGCCCTGCTGGGCCGCCATCTCTTCTGCGAGTTCCTTGATCGCCTGCCACTCCTCGGGGCTGATCAGCACCTCGCGCGCCACCGAGCCCTTGTGCTCGCCGATGATACCCGCGATGCCCATCAGGTCGATCAGGCGGCTGGCGCGGGTGTACCCGATCGCGAGGCGCCGCTGCAGCAGGCTCACCGAGCCCCGCTTGGTCTCCAGCACGATCTCCACCGCACGATCGAACAGCGGGTCTTCCTGCGCCGCCTTCAGCGAGGCGCTCGAGTTGTTCTCTGTCGCGGCAAGCCGTTCCTCGTCGCTCGCGCTCACGCCCCCGCTCCGCAGCTGCACCAGTGACCGCTCGAAGCTCGGGCCCGCGACATCCTTCAGGAACTTCGTGACCCGGCGGATCTCCTTGTCGTCCACCAGCGTGCCCTGGCTCCGGCTCAACTTATGACTGCTCGGGCTCAGGAACAGCATGTCGCCCTGTCCCAGCAGCAACTCGCCGCCCTTCTGATCCAGCACGATCCGGCTATCCAGCCCCGACGCGACCTTGAACGAGATCCGGCACGGCATGTTGCCCTTGATCAGGCCCGTGACGACATTCGCCTGCGGGCGCTGTGTCGCGAGGATCAGGTGGATGCCCACCGCGCGCGCCTTCTGCGCGATCCGCACGATCGAGCCCTCGACCTCCTTGTTGGTCATCATCAGGTCCGCGAGCTCGTCGATGATGAACACCATGTACGGGAGCTTCCGCGGGATCCGAGCCTTCTCCTGCTCGTTGAGTTCCTCGCGCCCGTTCGGGCCCACCGGCGTGAACCGGTCGATCAGTTCCTCTTCGTCGAGTTCGTTGTACGACGAGATGTCCCGGCATCCCGCCTCCGCGAGCAACTCGTACCGCTCGTCCATCTTCCCGACCGCCCACTCCAGGATCGCCGCGGCCTTGGACATCTCGGTCACCACCGGGCACATCAGGTGGGGGATGTCCTTGAACTGGCTCATCTCGACCATCTTCGGATCGACCAGCACCAGTTTGAGTTCGTTGGGCTTCTTCGTGTACAGGAACGACATCACGATCGTGTTCATGCACACGGACTTACCCGAGCCCGTCGTGCCCGCGATCAGCACATGCGGCATCTTCGCGAGGTCCGCGATCAGCGGGTCGCCCGACGCGTCCTTGCCCAGGAACATCGGGAGCTTCATCTTCTCGAACAGCGAGCGGTTGCGCATCAATTCCTTGAGGCGCACCTTCTCCTTGGTCAGGTTGGGCACCTCGATGCCCACGGTGTCGCGCCCCGCCATGTTGGGCACGATGCGGATGTTCACGCTCTTGAGCGCGCGGGCCAGGTCGCTCGCGATCGCGTTCAGAGCCGCGACCTTCGTCCCCGCCGCGAGTTTCACATGATAAAGCGTGATCACCGGGCCCGACTCGATGCCCACGACCTCGCCCTTGAGCTTGTACTCCTGCAGGGCTTCCTCGAGCGCCTCGGCCTGCTCGCGGACCATCTCCTCGAGCTTCTCGTTAAACCCCTCGTCGGGCTCCTCGAGCAGGTCGAGCGTGGGGAACTTGTACCCCTCCATTTCGACCGCGTTCTGCTGGTACGCGTCGAGGTCTTCCTGCGTCGCTGAGCCCTTCTCCGCGCTGGCAAAGCGGACCGGGAGCGCGCTGATCTTCTCCTTCAGCTTGTCGCGATCGAAGATCTGCGGCGCCCCGGGGAGTTCATCCTCCTCGTCGTCGTCCTCATCAGCCGACGCGACGACTTCCTCGTCCTCTTCTTCCCATTCTTCCTCGTCGTACTCGTCTTCCGCGTCGTCCTCTTCGTCCCACTCCTCCTCGTCGGCCTCGTCCGCCGCGTCCTCGTCGAGCGCGTCTTCCCACTCCTCCTCGATCTCGTCCGGATCCACTGTTTCCAGATCCGGGTCGAACCGCTCGCCCCCGCCCAGGCCGCCCGCGAGTTCGCTGATCCGTTCGCGGATGGGCTTCCGTCCCCGCTTGCCCTGCTTGATCTCGATCTCCGCGTTCTCCAGGTCCGTCTGGCGCACGCGCGAGGCCTTCTGTTTCTTCTGCTTCTCGGCGCGCTTCTTCGCCGCGGCCTGCGCGCGCTGGGCGCTGGTCATGAACAGCGACGCGACCCACCCCGCCCCGACGAACACCAGGCGGTCGAACGACAGGATCAGGCCCGCGATCAGCACCGCGAGCAGGATCAGCACCGAGCCCACCACCCCGGTGTGGACGACGAGTTCCGAGCCCGCCGACACGCCCACGATCCCCCCCGCGAGACCCGGCATCGGTCCCCCGTTCCGGATCAGCACATGCGAGAGACCCGCGATCGACGCGACGATCAGCACGGCGCCCGCGGTGCGCACGAACGGGTGCCTGAACGCCCGCCCCGCCGCGGAGAACACCAGCGCGAGCAGCCACGCGATCATCGCCGGGATTGCCCCCAGACCCACCAGTTTCAGGATCGCGTACGACGCGTGCGCTCCGATCACGCCGATCCAGTTCCGGGTCGGCTCGTTGTGCGGCCAAACCGCGTGGCTCGGCGCATCCCCCGCGTCGAAACTGATCAGCGCCGTCGCGGTCAGCAGCCACGCGACCGCGAGCGCGAGCCACACGAGGCGGGTCCAGAGAAACCGCCCGTCCAGTTCAGCCGGGGCGGCGTTCTTCTTCGATTTCGATGTGCGCGTACGACCGCGCCGAGGGTTTGCCATAGCCGAGATTATCGGCGGACGAGCCCGGCGCAGCGCAGATTTCGCATCCCCGGAAGCGGGCCACCATCCGGCAGAGCGGGGTGACTTCCCCCTCTATTGGGTAGGTCTGCCCACGATCAACTGTCCGGATGACCGCCCTTGCTCGCGGCGACCCGATCGCGGGTGGGCTCCCCGTCGATCAGGCGCAGGCATCCGCCCGGGTTCTCATCCCTCAGATCGGGGGGCAGCAGGTTCCCCGGTGCGTTCTGGAACGCGACGGGGCGGCACCACCGCTCGAGCGCCATCGGGCCGACGGCGGTCGTGTCCGACCGGTTGCACGCGGGGAAGGGTCCGCCGTGGACGGTCGCGTGCCCGACCTCGACCCCGGTTGTGACGCCGTTGAAGACGATGCGACCCGCGCGCAGAGAGAGGATCGCGACGAGCTCTTCCGCGATGCTGAGGTCCTGCGATGCCAGGAAGACGGACGCGGCGAGCGACCCCTGGATGAGCCCTGCGCAGCGCGCAAGCTCCGCGGGGTTCTCGCATTCGACCACGATCGACGCGGGCCCGAACACCTCTTCGTGCAGCGTGTCATGGCTGAGGAAGGTGTCGGCGTTCGTGCGCAGCAGGACGGGCTTCTCGTGGGTGGGCTTGTCGTCGCTCAGTCGCGCCGAGGCGCCGCGGATCTCCTTGGGATCGCCGACTTCCGTGCGCACACCCGGGAGCGCGAGCAGGGATTCGAGCCTGCTCAGGTAATTCTTGCGGATGCGCGCGGCGAGCATGGGCGTCGGGGGCATCCCGCGGAGTTCGAGGGCGAGGCGCTCGATGAAGGACGCGGCGTGCGATCCCTTGACGACGAAGACCAGGCCCGGGCAGGTGCACTGCTGGCCCGCGTACTGCCCGATCGCGCGCGCCAGGTGCTGCGCGATGCCCACGGGCTCCTTGGACAGGCCCCCGGGGAGGACGAACGCGGGGTTGATCGAACCCATCTCCGCGAAAAAGGGGATCGGGTCGGGGCGGGTGCGCGCGATCTCCGCGAGGGCGGTCCCGCCCCCGAGCGAGCCCGTGAACCCCGCGGCGCGCACGCAGGGGTGCTCGAGCAGTTCGCTGCCGATGTCGCGCTCCCGGTCGCCCCCCGCGTGGAGGAAACTGAACCAGCCGTTGGGGAACGGGGAAGCTCGGACCGCTTCGGCAACGACCTGCGCCGCGATCTCGCCGGTCCCCGGGTGGAGGGGGTGTCCCTTGACGATCACGGGGCACCCCGCGGCGAGCGCCGACGCGGCGTCGGTGCCCATCGTCGAATAGGCGAGCGGGAAGTTGCTGGCGCCGAAGACCGCGACGGGTCCGAGGGGCAGCAGCATGCGCCGCAAGCCGGGCCGGGGAGAGGGCTTGCGCGACGGGTCGGGCGTGTCGATCGCGGGGCGCTGCCACGATCCGTCTTCGATCACATCCGCGAACAGGCGCAGGGTGGAGGTCGTGCGGCCGAGTTCGGAGGACAGGCGGTCTTCCGTCAGGCCCGTTTCCTGCGCGCAGATCTGGATCAGGTCGTCCTCGGCATCCGCGAGGCCCTGGGCGATGGCGCGGAGCAGTTCGGCGCGGTCGGAGGTGGGGATCGCGCGCGCGCTATCGAACGCGCGCCACGCTTCGTTCGCGGCGTCGCTGACCTGGACGCGGGTCGCGGCCTGGAACCGGCTCGGGAGGACGGTGCCGGTCGCCGGATTCCGCGTACTGAACACGACGGTGTTCGCGTCGGGCTCGATCGGTTTGCACGCGATGATCGAGCGGCCTGTCGGGATCCAGCGCACGCGTCCGGGCGGGGTGTCTGTGGTGTCGGATGTGTCGGTCATGGTGCTCAGGATTGGTAGAGGGCGGGGCCGCGCTCGATGCGGGTGCCGGCGGCGGTGCAGACCGCGAACGGGGAACCGTCGGCGCCGGCGCGGATGCTCGCGGACCCGTACGCGCCGTCCTTGCGGAGCGCGTACATGCGGACATTGAAATTGGGCTCGCCGTTCTCGAAGAGCCTGCGTTGCCTTCGGGAGCGATCGACGATCCGTTTCAGGACATTCAGGCACGCGTCGGTGGGGGTGGCGCCGTTGTCCATCTCGCGGACGGCGTCGAACGCGCCGCAGGACTGGATGACCGCTTCTCCGAACCCGGTGGCGCCGGCGCCGCCGACAGCGTTGTCGCAGTACATGCCGGCGCCGACGATCGGGGAGTCGCCCACGCGTCCCGGGATCTTGAATGACAAACCGCTGGTGGTGGTGCATGAGCCCACATCCCCGTTCGCGGTGACCCCCGAGCAGTGGATGGTGCCCCTCGTGAAGGGCAGGCCCGCGGGCCAACCCGGCGGGGGCGGGTCGAAGAACTCATCGGGGCGCACGCCCGACGCGAGGGCGTCACGGGGGAGCAGGTCTTCGAGCGGGTCGCGGCGGCGTGACTGCTCGCCCGCGCCCTTGAGGCGCCCGGGCCCGGGCTCGGTGATGGATTCGACGGGCCAGTCGAGTTGGTCGTCGTCGAGCCAGTCGTCGGCGGGCGTGGCGCGGCGCTTCCACTGCATCCAGAGGCGGCGGGCTTTCTCGGTCAGCAGGTTCTCTTCCGGGAACCCGTGCGCCCGGGCGAATTCGAGCGCCCCTTCCCCGACGAGCAGGCAGTGATCGGTCGATTGCAGCACGCGGAGGGCGACCCTCGCGGGGTGGACGATGTTCTCGAGCGCGGCGACCGCGCCGGCGCGGTGGGTCGGCCCGTGCATCACGGAGGAATCGAGTTGGACGACGCCTCGCTCGTTGGGCAGGCCTCCGAACCCGACGGTGATGTCATCGGGGTCCGCCTCAACGATGCCGACACCCTCGACGACCGCGAGGGTCGGGTCGATGCGGTTGGTGATGCGGTTGTAGGCGAGTCGGACGGTGCGCAGGCCGTTCGCGGAGGCGATGACGGCGGGCCCCCGGTGGGCATCGCCCGGTGTCGCGGGGTCCTGCGCGGGCTGGGCGTGAGCGGTGCGGAGCGAGGCGAACGCCGCGGCGGCGCTCGCGGCGCCCGCGGCGGTGAGGAATCGGCGTCGATCGAGGTGATGCATCCGCGCAGGATACCAATTGCGCGCGAGGGTGATCCCGCGAGGTGTTCTCTCAGACCGGTTCGATCGGCACGGCTCGGTCCGCCTCGGTGCGCCGGCCCCTGTGGAGTTGGCTCGCGAGCATGCCGGCGAACATCACGCCGCAGCCCGCGAGTTCCCACGCGTTGAGCGATTCTCGGAGCAGCAGCACGCCGAAGAGGGCGCCGAAGACGGCTTCGAGGCTCATCAGGACGGCCGCGTGCGCGGGGGGGGCATCGCGCTGCGCGACGATCTGGAGGGTGAAGGCGAGGGCGATCACGAAGATGCCGCTGTAGAGGAGGGGCATCCACCCCGACGCGATGTCGCGGGCGAGATCCGCCGGGCTGGCGGTCTCCCGCAGAAACGACGCGCCGAGCGAGAGGGCCGCGACGGTGACGAACTGGGACCACGCGAGGGCAAGGGGGTCGGCCTTGAGGGCGTAGTGCCCGGTGAGGACGACATGCAGCGCCCACGCGAGGGCGCAGGCGAGGACGAGCCAATCCCCGATCGAGAGGCCCTCGAGCAGGTTGGACCAGGCGTCCGCCTCGCCTCGTGCGAGCATCGCGAGCCCGATGATCGCGAGGGCACCGCCCAGGAGGTGACCCCGCGTGATGGTCTGTCGGAACAGAAGGCCGAGAGCGGGGGTGAGGATGACATAGAGCCCGGTGAGGAACGCGGCGCGGGAGGCCTCCGCGGTGACGATGCCGGTTTGTTGGAGCCCTGCGGCGGCGAACATGACGAGCCCGAGCGCGCCGCCCCCGATGAGTGTGCGGAGCGAGAGGCCTTTCTTTTTTCGGAGAAAGACGGGGCACGCGAGCAGCACGACGCCGATCGCGTAGCGGGCGCCGTTGAACGCGAAGGGGCCCATGTGGTCCATCGCGTCCTTCTGGGCGACGAACCCCGCACCCCAGAGGGCGGCGACGACGAGGAGCATCAGATCGGCACGGACGGCGGCGGTGCGCATGGGGGCGATGGTAGTGGGGGAGCATCGCGACGAGTGGGATCCGGTATCCTCAACGACTGGGCCGAATAGTGAAAGGACGGGCAGGGCGATGCACAGCAGAATCGTGAACGCGGTGCTTTCGAGAGTCGTCGCGGTTGCGCTGAGCGCGCTCGTTGTCGCGCCGGTCTTCGCGGCCGACCCGATGATGCCGGCGGGCGTGCGGAGCGCGGACGCGGCGTTGCTGGAGGGCACGCCGCTGGAGGTGCTCGCGCCGTACATCGGTGACTGGGAGGTGAGCACGGCGTGGTCCAACGGCATGGACCTTTGGGCGAGGAACGAGTACCGCGTGCTGATGGGCGGGTCGTTCGTGGATGTGCTGACCTGGGCGCGCGACGGGGACGGGGCGCCCTATCTCCGGTATTACACCGTGTACCGGTGGGATCCCGAGACCGAGTCGATCATCGCGCGCGGGTTCCAGAGCGACGGGTCGAGCGAGGCCCTCACGCTCGAGCCCGCGGAGGGCGGCGGGTTCGTGACAGAATGGGGTGCGTATCCCGCCAAGATCCGGCAGCGCGTGGGCGTGGTCGAGGGCGACGCGTAC
>MDTD01177409.1_pt1 | contig 14874 bp, 14 predicted proteins | sample 811221 | NCBI WGS metagenome assembly MDTD01 (sample SAMN05326646, study PRJNA326480) | marine metagenome | isolation source: seawater | place: Pacific Ocean: South West | collected 2011
TACTGTTCACCGCGATAGCTGGTGCCTATGCCGCTGCCACGGTAGGATTTGAAGAGTTTCAAAAACTTCTGTTGAAATACACCCCCCGTCCTTTGCAACGAACTGCTCACCGACTCCTCGGTCTCATCCGCCTCATGACGGATCGCTTCATGAAGGAAGCTCGCAGAATGAGGCAAATCGATTGAAACAGCGCCTAAGACGCGGGCGCTTGCGGAGGACCGGCTCAAGCGCCTTGGACTCGTTGCCGTAGCCACCGCACATCTTGGCGATCTTGTACGCGGTGGACTCGGTGTCGCCCGACTCAAAGGCGCGCTTGAAGCCCGAGACCTTGCGGCCCATACTGAAGTCGGGCACCGCGTTGCCGTAGGTGCGCCCTGTGTCGGCGAACTTGCACTCGAGGTACGGCTTGTTCGTCCCCTCGGCGGTGACGCGGTGACCCGACGTGACGCCCTTCTCGAGCATCCCCTTGCGCACGGCGACGTCGGCGCTGTCGATGAGCTCGATCGGATGCGCGGACACAAAGGCCGACATGCGCACGCGGCGCTCCTTCTGGCCGTCGGGCAACGCGCCCGGAACCGATGCGTGGGGTATGCCCGAATCCCACAGGATCATCTCGCCAGGCTTGAGCGGGTCATACGTGGAACTCCCTTTCGTCTGCCCAAATTCGAACTATCGGAGATTGAGATTACTGATTGGGATTGGGATTGGCGTTGGTGGTTACGTGGTACCCAAGTTGGGCAGAAGAAATCCGAGCTCGCATCCCTTGTCCGATCTTGCACTCAGGTGCGTGCCGCTTCCCTCGTCCCTCCGTGCGCCCGCGCATGCCGCGGGGGAGTGCGGCGCGTGCGCCGCACGCACCCCGCACACGCAAAAATCGTGCCTCCCGCCCCCGCCCGCACGACTCCGACGCTCGAGCTCCCCGCGCGCCGCGCCCCTGGCGCAGATACATGCCGCGCGCACCGACGACGAAAGCGCCCCGCCCGAACGCCGATGACTTTGCGGCTCGGCGCGTTGTGCTGTTGGAGGAGAACCTGTTCGAGGTCGAATGGGTGGACGAGGAGAAGCCTCTCTCCTACGTGGACCGCCAGCAAGCGGCGTGGCTCATCATGGCGATCAAGGCTGTGCCGCGCAGCACCCCGTTCTCGCCCGGCGTCTGGGCGCTTCCGACCTCCCACCTCGCAGGCAAGCGGAAGGCGCGCGAGGGCACGCGCCTGACCCGTCACTCGCCTGCCGAGACGGTGCAGGCCGCGAAGCGGCAGCGCGAGTCCGAAGCCGCGCGTCGGAGGTTCCCACACCTGCGTCTGACCGGCAAGACCCTCTCGTCGCGCCAGGTGGCCACCGCGCGCGCCTGGGAGCTGGCGCGCAAGGAGGGCCGTGTCGTCAACGGCCGCATGGTCGCGCGAGCGGCGGAGGAGGAAGACGACGACGACGAGGAGGAGGAGGAGGAGGAGGAGGAGGAGGAGGAGGAGGTCGGGCTGCGCAGGGGCCAGCGCCCACGCTTCCAGCGCATGCTCTTTGGCCATTAGCGCGAGAGCGAACGCACGCGCGCGAGAGGAAAGAAAAAGAGAAAGTCCGATCGCGCAGAGAGAGAAGAGGAGAGAAGAGGAGAGGAGAGGAGAGGGTGGGAGAGAGAGAGAGAGAGAGAGGAAAGAAGAGAGAGAGGAAAGAAGAGAGAGAGGAAAGAAGAGTGGGAGAGAGGAGCAGAGAGTCTGGGAGTGGGAGGGGTCATCACGCATGTTCGGCATACAGCGCCCGGTATCGCTCAGGGGCCTGCCTGCCTTCGATGACGGTCTGGTCGGGTAGAACGACCGTGGGGACCACACGTATGCTTTCCGGGCACTGGGAAGGGATCTTGTCGCACCACGTGGCTGCGACGGGGATGTCCGCCGCCAGGAGGGCGTCGAGCGTCGGCTGGCAGTGCGGACAGTGCGTCGATCCGTAGAAGCGGACCGGCGGCCGCGCCGCCGGCGTCGGCGCGTCCTCTTCAAGAATCTCGATCTTCGTGAGCTTCAGGCCCATTTTGAAGGAACCCTCATAAAATTTTTTTGAAGTCGCGCAGAATCGGCGCACCTTCAATGCAACTGCAGCCCCCCCTTCTCGTCGCTCCGCCGGTAGGTGCCGCTCAATATCTCCATGTCGGTGGGCATCGACGTGTTCGCAACGATGATGACCTTGCTCGGGTCCTCGCCAGCCGCGGTGAGCGCCCGGTGGGCGTTGAGCGAATCGATGTAAGGGTTGGAGAAGCACGGCGGGTGGCACCACAGGATCGTTATGTTCGCGTCCAAGTTCGACGCGGGGATGCGCGCCGTGATGGGGACGTGGACGAAACGGACGACCGAGCACGTGACGTCGGCCGCGTCCTTCGGAGGGGCCCACGTCGTGTAGAACGCCCTCTTGTGCTTGATCAGATCGTTGACGTCCTTCAGGACCTGCATCCAGTGCGCGACGACCCAGACCTCGCGCTGGCTCCGCGCCGTCGCCAGCCGCTTGATCTTCGCGGCGACCGCCATCGTGCGCGGCTCCCCGCGAGGGCATCGGCGCACGTAGGCGTGGTCCGTCGCGGCGCGGCAGCACGGGCACCTCCGGACGACCCTCTGCTCGTAGATGGCGCGCACGTCGTCCTGCGTGGGCCTCACCGGTGCGAGCTCGCACGGTAGTCTGCGGGCGCACGAGACGCAGACCCGGTGGCCGCACGGCAGGAAGGCGTCGGCGAAGTCCGACATGCACACGGCGCATTCCTCGTTGGAGGCGCGCCGCACGGCCTGCGCGCCGTACGCGGTGAAGACGTCGTCGATGTTGAGGCCGGAGAGGCGCTGCACGAACGCCGGCTGGCTGAGCTCGCTCGACAGTGCGCACACCGGCGGGACGTCGTTCGGAACCGTGGCGGCCTGCCCGGCGAACCCGTGCAGCGTCGCGTCCTGTGCGGACGGCTGGCGCGGGATGCGGTGGACGGCGCCCAGCCGGCCGATCGGCATCCGGTGGAGCGGCAGATGCCCCACGAGCGTCTGGAACGCGGAGTCCCGGTAGACGACGCCGTCCTCGCTCAGGAACAGCCGCAGCGACGCCCGGATCGCCGCGCACGCGGTCGCCGGCGTCGCGTCGTCGACGACGAGCCGCTGCCAGTACAGAAACTCGGGCAGCAGGGGCAGGAGGTACGGATCGGTGTCGCGCTCGCGGAAGCGGTGGCAGGCGCTGAGGACCGACGAGTGGTCGACCGAGACGTGGCGCGCCTGGTACTGCGCCATCAGCCCCTTCCACAGCGCGAAGTGCTGCTCCGAGGCCAGCCGCTCGGCCGAGATCAGGACGACCGCGCCGGGCCGCATCGCGTCGGTGAGCCGGAAGGGCGACAGCTCGCCCTCGCGGATGCACGCGTGAGGCTTCGCGAACTCCTCCCACGTCGGCATTCGCGCGCTGGGGGCGACGATCAGCGTCCCCTGCGCCGCCGGGTACAGCAGCCTGTCGGTCTCCTCGTGGAACGCCAGCTCCTCCGGGATCGGCGACGTCCGCATCCACTCGACGACGTCGCGCTGCATCTCGCGGGCCGCTCCGACGATCACGTAGCCCGTCGGCTGCTCGAACGCGCGCGCGCCTATCTTCCCGGGCAGCAGCGCTCTGTGGTGGAGGGAGAGGTAGTCCCGCGGCGTGAGCTGCACCCCCGACGGGATGACGACCGACGGCCGCAGCCGCTCCACGGCGCCTATCCATTCCGCGAGCGTCGAGGCGGCCAGCACGCGACGGTCGTGCATGATCGTGCTCGCCAGGGGCATGACGACCGACCCGTACTCGATCAGCAGGTCGCGCAGCGCCCCGTCCACGCACGCCTTGCCCGGGAGCGGGAAGACCGGGATCCCGTCTCGGAACTCTTCCTTGAGGTGCAGCTCCGCCTCGCAGATCGCCGTCGGGCCGATCCGCATCAGCAGGAGGACGTCGAACACGCCGGAGACCTGCTCGAGGCTGTGGAAGAGCGACGGCGAGGCGTCGTCCGGGATCTCGACGCGGTTGCCGTCGACGTCCCTCAGGTGCGTCGCGCCGCCGTCCCCATCCACCAGCCAGAAGTACGACGCGTTGCGGGCGCCGGACTTGAACGCGAACCTCAGGACGGGGTCGACCGACGTCGGGGACTGCCGCGTCGAGGAGGTGCTCAGCGCCGACGCCCCGATGTTCCCGAAGTTCCCGATGTTCCCGAAGTTCCTGGTGATGAACATCGCCCCCCACCCGCCTCTCTTTCCCTTCCACGGCATACAATCTGACGGGGTTTCCCACGTGGCGCGGTCACCGCGCGTGCCAGAAAAAGGTCGCGCTCCGGGCAATGGCGCACCCAACGCAGGTCGGGGAGAGCTGCAGCCTCGCGCGAATAGAGTACCCGGAGCTCGTGTACGCGCTCCACCCTCGCGTGGAGGGCCACCGCGCGCTTTCGGACTTCCAGCGGACGACCGTGGCGCGCGCGTGCCAGGCCCTCGACGAGCACGGCACGTTCGTCCTCGGCGACGGCACCGGCGTCGGGAAGGGGCGCGTCATCGCCGGCGTCGCCGCCGAGTTCTGGCACAGGCACAAGACGCGGGCGCGGGTCTTGTGGATCTCGGCCAACAAGGGCCTCGGGAACGAGGCGACGCGCGACCTCAACGCGCTCGGCCTGCCGCGGGCGTCCTCGCTGCGCGAGGCCGACGGCTACGCCGGCGTCGCCTACTGCACGTACGGGCTCCTCTCGGTGGACGACGCGGGCGCGCAGGTCGAGGCGGCGCGCCGCTGGATGCGCGCGCCCCACCGCGTGATCGTCCTCGACGAGGCCCACCTGCTGCGGCGGAAGTGCAAGGCCTCGGCGCGCGTCGCGGAGCTCCTGGCGGCCTGCGAGCCGTGCAAGGTCGTCTACAGCTCCGCCACCCTCGCGTCGCAGCCGTCGGACCTCCACCTGCTGAGGAACATCTGCAATCCCGAGGTCATACGCGCGCTGAGCAGAGGGGGGAACGGGGCGATGGAGCTGCTCGCGAGCGACTTCAAGTCGCGAGGCGTCGCGGTGTCGCGGCAGCTGGACCAGAGCGGGTGCCGGGTCCGATGCGTGGAGCACGCGCTCCGCGGCTCGCAGGCGTCCCTGTACGACGAATGCGCCGAGCTCTTGGCGGATTCGGGCGTGTCCGGCGCCGTGCAGCAGCGCTTCTTCATGACGCTGGTGGCCGCGTTCAAGGTCGACACGGTCCTCGCGATCGCGCGCGAGGCGCTGCGGGACGGGAAGAGCGTCGTGATCAACGTGCAGTACACCGGCGAGGCGGCCGCGACGCGCGCGGAGGAGTCGGGCGTGCCCGTGTCCAGCAGCATGGAGGACGTGCTGCGCCGCTTCTGCGCGGACGAGCCGCGGCCGAGGCTTCCGCTGGACGCCATCGACAGCCTGTTCATCGGCCTCGGCGGCAGGTCGGAGGTGTGCGAGATCACCGGGCGCTCCAGGCGGACCGAGGCGCTTGCGAACGGCCGCCTCGTGCGGCGCGCCGTGCCCGCGATCCGGGACGAGATCGAGGACTTCCAGGAGGGGCGGCGCGACGTGGCGATCGTCTCCAAGGCCGGCAACACCGGCATATCGCTGCACAACACGAAAGCCAACGGGAAGCCGAGGGTCCACGTGATCGCGGAGCTCCCGTGGAGTGCGCAGGACTTCCTGCAGTCGTGCGGGCGGACGCACCGGACCGGCTCGGTGCACCCCGTGGAGTACGTCATCGTGCACACGGCGCTGCCGATCGAGCTGCGCGTGGGCTCCGCGGTGTACTCCCGGCTGAGCGCCCTCGGCGCGATCACGTGCGGCGACAGGCGCGCGTGCACGCGGCTCATCGGGAACGAGTTCAGCGTCGGGCTGCCGATAGCGACGCGGCGCGCGCTGGCGTCGCACATCTGCCTCGGACGCGCCCTGCGGCTGGCGCCGGACGCGCTCGACCACGAGGGCGCGGCCTTGCCGCCCCACGCCGCGCTGGAGGCCCTCGGGTTCGGCCCGAAGACGCCGTTGGAGGTCGCCACGTGCACCGTCTTGGAGGAGCGGGATAGCGCCTCGGTCCGAGACGTGGCGCTGCTCGCCGCGCTGCACGGCGAGCGGGGCGCGCTCTGGGGCGGCGCGCGGTGGTCCGGCGACGCCGACGCGCTGCCCCACGCGCTGATGCTGCAGGTCCGGGCGGTGCGCGCGGCCGCTGCGACGTCGTCGTCGCGGCTCGGAACGCTCCCGGACAACCTCGTCGAGCAGATCTGCCAGGCCATGGTCGCGGACGTGGAGCGCATCGACCTCGTGGCGCTGTACGACTCGTTGGAGGGCGCGTTCGGGAGCGTCCTCCAGGTGGTCCACAGGCCGCTCTCGTCGATCCTGAACCGGATCTCCGCGCTCCCGCTGGCGCTGCAGACGGAGTTCCTCGCGCTCATCCGCGCGCACAGCCGGGCCTCGACCGCGCGCGGAGGGGCGCGCGCGCTCGCCGAGTTCGTGCGCGCGCCGTCCACGCGCGTGGAGCGGATCGTGCGGGCCGAGGGCAGCGACGACGACGCCTGCGCGAGGTTCGAGGTCACCCTTGCGCCCGAGCCGCCGCGAGTGCAGGCCTGGCGCTACCGCACCGGGGCCGCGGTCCTCGCGGTCACCGAGTGCGATGCGAAGGTCCGCCTTCGCGAGCCCGGCGCGTCGCACGCGACCGAGGTGTCGCGCGAGGAGTGGGGGCTGATGCAGGACCGCGGCGACGTCGTGCGGGGCTCGGCGCACGAGATTGCGCTGCTCGCGGACAAGGCGGGCCGCGCGGCGCGGCGCGCGGCCGAAAAAAACAGCGGCGTCTACGTCGTCGCCACGGAGAACGCGCTGGAGCTGTGGCAGGACAGCCGACGCGTCGTCATATCTCATGAAGGCGTCGTAGGGCTGCTGCTCCGCCGCGAGCCCCTCACGAGTGGTGGTGGGCGCGCAGGCACGCGCCATTCGACAGCATCAGGCCGATGAACAGCAGCGACAGCGGCGTGGTCGCGGCCAGCAGACGCGCGGTGTCCGTGCCGGCGTGGAACGCCATCGTCGTCATGATGACGACGGTGGCGAACAGCACGACGGCGGCGATCATGTCGGCGTAGAAGGCCGTCGTCTTCGGCATCTGGGGAGAGAAGAGGCGGAACATGCTTGCTTGTGTTGTACCCCACACCAACATATTTTTTTGCGCGTCACGCTCGTGTCCAGTAAACGCTGTCCTCCCCGCAATCCCCGATCACCTCCGCCAACTCGGTGCCGCATCCGCACCGCGGCTCCTGGTTGTCGCTGTACAGCGAGCTCACCTTGCAGCTGGGCATCCGCACCTGCATCAGCGGCGTCAGCACGGTGCCGGGCGCGCTCGAGGACGGCAAACCCTCGAAGGTGATGCCTTCCGCAGACACCTCCCGCAGCGAGTAGGCGTTCGAATCGGCGTCGAAGAAGCTGGCGCCCGGGTCGTGCTCCAGGATGCTGGTCATCACCTCCCCCTTGGACTCCGTCGTCTGCATGTGAATCCGCTCGCTGTTCTCCAGCGTGGACAGGAGCAGCAGCGTGAAGTCCGAGCACTTGAGGCGCCCGTCGCTCTGCACGGTGCACGCGCTCGGGTGGACGAACATCCACGACGTGACGGTCCGCATCGACGTCGAGAGGCTCCCGACGCCCAAGATGGCCGCGCCGAGAAGGGCGAGGAGTCCGACGTTTCTGTACGACGGCGGCGCCATTCGATCGTGGGCTTGCTCTTGGGCGGACACAATTTTGCTCGTGGCGTCATCATGGTTGCACCGCCATGAGGGGGCTGCCGTCCGCATCCACGGCCTGTCGGATCGCAAAGAACGGCATCGTCGTGTTTTCCGTGTAGATGCAGCGCAGGCCGCCGCCGAATGGGTCACACGGGAGAACGTCCGACGGAGGCAAGGACGGAAGCAAGGTCATGGACGTGCTGTTCACGCCGGCCAGTTCGTACGGCGTTGCGGAGTTCGCACCGTTGGAGACGAACCAGTCGAAGGAGGATGGTCGAGGCGTGACTGGCGTGGCCGACGACGACAGCATCGGGCCGTCCACGGCGAGGGCCGTCGCGTACCCTCGAAAGGGCGAGGACATCTCGAGGACGTCGCCCCGCCGCACGGCCGAGCCGGCGGCATAGACGAACTTGGGCGTGCCTGTCGTATCCGCAAAGAAGGACATGACGAAAAGGATCGTGTGGAAGACCTCGAAGATGCCGAGCCCTATGAGGAAGCTGTAGCGTGGCTTCCCGATGGACTCCGCCTTGCGCACCGGCGGCTCGCCGAGCACCGCCTCGACGGCCGTCTCGATGCGGTCGAATGTGGTCGTCGACGCGGTCGTCGATGTGGCCGACGCCGGCGCGGCGGCCGAGTCGCCGCCTCGCTGGGCAAACAGGTCGCCCCGGAGCATCAGCCTTTGCCTGATGCGTTCGAAATTTTTGGTGCCGTGGGCGCTCGGAGGTGCTGATTGACACCGGCCTGCTGGACGATCTCGTCGACCGTCAGCAGCGGATCCTTTTTCTTCGATGGCGCGAGCGCGAAGAGGAGCAGTACCGCGACCGCGCACGCGCCGAACACCAAGACCAGCACCTGCGTTCGTGACATGGCCCCGCTGGCGCTCGGTGTCGGGGCGTCGGGCCTCTGCGGCAGAGGCTGCGCGGCGCACTTTTTGACCCTCTGCTTGCCGATCTTGGTGACGATGTGCCCGTCGCCGTCGCACTCATAGCCGGGGAGCAGGCTCACGCCGAACGCATACGGAAAGATGGTCCCGGTCGAGCTGTCCGACTTGAGGGGCTTCGTCGTGCCATCCCCGATGACGGTGACGGTGTGATCGTCGTCCGAGCCCTTGCACTGCGTGGTGTTGTAGCTGGCGGTGACCTTGACCCCGCACGGCACCTTTATCCGCCCGATGCCGCTCTGATCCCACGTCACCCCCCCGTTGTTGTCCGGGTTGAGCATGCAGTGCGGCTGCGACTTGCCCCCGCAGCACATGCCGTTCGCCACGACGCACCCGACAGCGGTCTGGTTCGTCCACTGGGTGGTCATCGCCCCTTTGCCGGGCGGCCCGCACACCTGGGCGTAGAAGAGCGGAGAGGCCCCCTGCGTCAGCTTCGCGGCCCCGGCCTTCATGAAGACCACCGCCGGAAGCTCATTGCCGTCCTTGTCCTTCGGATGCCCGATCGTGGACGCCAGCGGAGAGTCCTCGTCGCACCCGGTGTGGAGGTTCGTCGAAGGGCTATTGCCCATATCCACCTATGACACTCACGGACACAATTTTTTCGTCATGCGCGGTGTGACCGTGCTCCGCTCGAAGTTCCTGCATCAATCTGCCGCACGGAGGGGAACGGCGGATGGACATGAGTTTGTTTTTTTTTTGTACCGGTTTACACTCGCTTGGCGCACGCCGCCTCACGCGACGAACCTCTCGGCGTTGCACACGACGTCCTCGGCCGTGATGCGCCGCGACGGCTCCACCATCAGCATGAGCAGCATCGTGGCCTTGAGCATCTCGCTCTTCCGCGTGCGGGGGCGGAACTTGTGCAGCAGCTCGTCGAGGCGCACCGGGCTGGGCGTGCGCGCCTGGCAGCTGTCCTGGAAGGCCGACAGCCGGTCGACCTCGGCGCCGATCACGTTGAAGCACGTCATCATGTGGTAGAGCGTGCTCGCGAGCATCCAGATGTCCACCGGGCGACCCTTGTAGGGTTGGAACACCGGCTTGCGCAAGACCTCCACCCGGCGGCCGCAGGGCGCGTGGAGGGCCATGCGCTCGGCGGCCGTGCCGTCCGCCCTCCAGAAGGTCAGCGGCGCCCCGAAGTGTGCCTGCACGTGGAGCGGCGTCACCTTGTCCACCCGCACGAACTTCAGCATGCTCGGATCGATCGGGTCTCGGATGAGCTCGGGCGGCGAGAACCCCTTGGTGCCGCACCTCTCGGAAATCGTCCGCAACCCGTCGGTCAGCGCGCCCAGGTCGAAGTCGGCGAGGACGACACGGTAGGTCCCCCGCTTGAGGTGGTCGACGAAGCCGTTCTGCAGTTCGTCGGCGACGAGTGGACGCCCGCTCGAGCGGACGATCATCACGTTCTCGGTCTTGATGTCGCGGTGGACGACGCGGTGGCCGTGCATGTACGAGACCGCCCTTGCGAGCGCCAGGAAGATCTGGAAGCTGAGCTCCTCGTCGATCAGCGTCCCCTCGGCGGGGTTCCACGCGGGCTGGATCCTCGAGAGGTACTCGATCATGTCGACCGCCACCGGCATGAGCAGGGCCGGGGTCTCGTGCAGGTCGCCGTCGAGCCGGAACGAGTGAACCATCTCCGCAGCAAGGAGGTTTCCGGAGCTGTGCACCGAGCCGAGGATCTCGAGCTCTTTGCGCACTCTCAGCTCGCAAAGGAAGTTCGCGCTGTGGGAGAACTTCAGGATGCGCTTCGCCCTCGACGACCTCGACGACATGGCCACTTCGCAGACGCTCATGCCGTCCTTCGTCGCAAACTTTCTCGCCAACGACAGGCGGAGTGGCAGCGGCTGTGCCGCCTTCAGGGACAGCCGCATGCGCTTGGCCTGCGGCGGAACCGCGCCGTCGGCGAGGCTCGCGAGCCTGTGGACCTGCAGCACCGTCGTCTGGCTCATGCGACTCGTCAGTCGGCGGAGGAGATGCGACAGCCACGTGAGTGACAAAATGGCTGCCGCGGCGAATCGCTCTTGAAAGTATCTGCCCAAAATTGGAACGGTGTTCGGCGGCGCCCACTCAGGACCCACTCAGGACCCCACCCACACTCGAGGGACCCGCCTTCCTTCGTGGCCCCACCGGTGTCACGAATTTGGGCGCGCACTTTCAAAGGGCATGCTCCGGTGGTGGTTGTGCCTGGCGTGTGCCGCCCACGCGCTGTCGCCGCTCCGCACGCGCTTCGACGAGCTGATGGAGGAGAACGCCCGCTGCCAGCTCGAGTGGCACGAGATGAAGGAGCGGCTGAAGGACATGGAAGCGGACCTGGACGAGGCTCGCGACGAGCTGGGCGGGTGCCGCGCCCGTCTCGACGCCGACTTCGTGAGGTCAGGGAATGGCGCGAAAGAATAAGAAGTAGATGCACGTCGTCGCGATCACGCTCGCCCAGATGACGGTCCGTACCGGCCCGCGGCCCTTCATGGCGATCACGACGATCTCCAGGACCAGCGTGATCACGGTCCCGATCAGCATGTGCCGCATGAGTGTCGACAAGCCCTCGGGCTTCGTCTGCATCATCACGTGGGCGAGGTAGCCGAGCGTCAGGGGCGCGGCCCACAGGAAGCCGAGGATCTTCTCGAAGTTTGGGCTCTCCGAAAACCGGTTGGCGGCGGCCGAGATCGAGCCCATCAGCACGGCACCGAACAGGCTGTCGAGGAGAACGTTGTTGTGGTTGGCCATCTTTCACCGTATCGCCACAAAATTTGTGTGTGCGTAGGTGTACACATGCCCGGCGTCGAGTGGTGGATCGGCATTTCCGCGAGCTGCCTGTCCCTGGTCGCCTTCGTCCCGCAGCTCATCGAGGTGGCGCAGACGAGGGGCAGGCACCTCAACGTGAGCACCTTCACCATCTACTTCGCGAGCCTCATCATGTGGACGGCGTATGGCCTGATGAACCACTCGCGCGCGATCGTGGTCAACTCCGTCATCACGTCGGTGATGGTCGCGTACATGCTCACGGTCACCCTCGCGGCGAGGGCCGGAGGCAGGCGCGCGTGAGGGCCGGAGGCGGGCGCGAGCGGCGTCCCCCCCGCCCACTTCGGGGTCCGCGCGGGCGTCAGATTGCGCGCAACAAAACCTGTTCGTGAGTCCATACAGACGTGCGGGGAGGAGGTCCGATGTCTAAGAAGCGCCAGTGCGTGGAGTGCGCGATCTGCACGGATGCCGTTTCGAGCTCCAAGCTCGTCACGTGCCCCTTTTGCGAGGGCGCCGCGTGCAAGGCCTGCACGAAGCGCTTCCTCGTCGAGAGCCCCGACGACCCGTCCTGCATGCACTGCCGCAAGGGGTGGACGCGCGAGATCATGACGACGCTGTTCTCGGCCACCTGGCTCAACGGAGAGTACAAGAGGCACCGCGAGGACGTGCTCTTGGATCGCGAGAAGTCGATGCTCGCCGAGACAATGCCCCTCGTCGAGGCGGAGAAGGCGCGGCGCGAGGCGCGGAAGCAGCTGGGCGCCCTGCAAGAGGAGCGCCGGCGCCTCTACCGGCTGCTCGACGACGTGCAGCGCCGGATGCACGGCGTGCAGAGGCAGATCGACACCGGGGTCGCGCGCTCGGGCGACGAGGAGCGCCGCTCGTTCCTCCAGCGCTGCCCGTGCGAGGGCTGCCGCGGCTGGCTCTCGAGCGCCTACAAGTGCACCTCGTGCGACCGCTACGCGTGTCCGAAGTGCCTGATGCCCACGAACGGCCGGAACGACGACGGCCACGTGTGCGTCGCGGCGGACGTCGCATCGGTCGAGATGATCCGAGCCGAGTCGACGCCGTGTCCATCGTGCGGCACGCGGATCACCCGGACCGAAGGGTGCTCGCATATGTGGTGCACGCTCTGCCAGACGAGCTTCTGCTACATCACCGGCAGGAAGCTCAACGGCGCGATCCACAACCCGCATTACTTCGAGTACCAGCGCAACGCGCAACGCACCCTGCGCGACAACGCAGACATCCCGTGCGGCGGCATGCCCGGCCACCTCGAGCTCCGCGCCAAGCACGCACCCGACTCGTTCTACCAGGTCGTGAGGGTCGTGAGGCACATCGAGGACTGGGAGCGGCGGCGGTACAACATCAATGCGGCCGACAACCAGCACCTGCGCATCTCCTACATACTCGACGAGCTCGGCGACGCCGACTTCAAGAAGCGGCTCCAAAAGACCGAGAAGGTCGTCGCCAAGAACCGAGAGATCTGGATGATCTTCGAGATGCTGGTGAACACGCTCACGGACGAGCTTCGCCAGTTCGTGCAGGGCAAGTGCGAGTCGGAGTGCGAGGACGCGATCGCGCAGCTGATCAACTACGCGAACGGCGCCTTTGCGCGCGTGGGCACCACGTACACGCAGGTTGCGCCCCGCGTGATGTGGAAGGATCGAACGATTCGAATCGTGACCTTGTGCGGAAAGGAGGTACCCGTGTTCCGCATGTGACTCAGCCGAAGTCGCGAAGTCGCAACGTGCGTTTTTTTCGGCGGCAAGAAGCAAACAATCAGCTTAGTGCTGATGACCTGCCTGCGATGGCTACTGCTGTCATGCCTTGGCGTGACCGGTGTCGTGCGAGCAGACACTCTTACTTACAAAAATATAGAGCTTCCCATCATGTCTCACTTAGCATCCTCATGCGATGTAGACCTGTCGCACAGCCTCGCGAGCTTGTCCGAGCAGTCGCCGTACATGCTGCGCAAGATGTTCCGCCAGAACGGCCTCGTGGACGTGTATGCCTTCGGGAAGAAGACGCCGGGCGTCCCGTTCTACGACCTCCAAGACCTGCCGAGCGCAATGCACGAGGCAGCTAAGAAGATCGCCAGCGCGTGCACGTGCAATCCGAAGTGCGTCGGCGGCACCACCGTTCAGAACTACATCGCCGACGCGATCCGCGACATCGACGCCGACATCGTCGACGAGCTCATCGAGCAGGACATGAGCTCGTCGTGCACCGTGCAAGGCGCGCAGGTCGCCGTGGCCGAGGGTGCGGGGGCCGCCGTGCGCGCCGGCGTCGTGCGCCTGATGCGCGCGGTCATGCAGCGCTACGCGCCGCTGCAGAGCGTGGAGGTCGCGCCGGCGAGCAACGCGCTGTGGCATCGCACGGAGCTCTGCACTCGGCAACTGAGCCGACTGCGGAGTGCAACGCCGACCACGCTTGTGTACTACCCGAACGCGCTGCCCGGGTCCGACTGCGAGGGCCCCGTCCACGACGGCTACGCCTTCCACCAGACCTTCCTCGGCGCCGACGGGTGCGTCAACAAGTTTCACGCGGCCACCGACGTCCCGCTTCAGGAGCGCGTCGACGCGTTCGTGAAGCGCGCGGACCCGTCCGTCTGGGACGCGCTGCACTTCCTATACCCCGACAAGAAGGTGGAGGAGCGCGCGCGCCACCTCCTGTCGGGAGGCGACGTGATCATGCGGAACCGCACGACCGCGGCGGTGCCGAACTGCGACGTTCCCGTCGCGCGAAAGGCGGCCCGTCGGCTGCAGGGATGCGTCGAGGGGACCGGGATCTACATCCACGACTACGATCTTGACGGAGACACGTGCCTGACGCCGAACGACGACATCATGCTGCAGTCGCTGTTCGGACCGTCGATGAACGGGGTGGGGGACTTCAACCTGGATGGGATGGTGGATCACTGCGACCACCAACTCTTGACGAGTCACCCGTTCAACGGTCAGTGCTGCGCCATCGTCGTCCCACTCATAGAGCTGGATATGGATGGCTCGGGATGCATTGGCAGCGACGACATGCTTGCCCTGCGGCCCTTGATAGGTATGCCCGGCCCGATGGGTGACTTCGACATGTCGGGCATGGTCGACGCGTGCGATCAGAGCATTCTCGAGATCAACTACCAGGACTGTTCGCCGCCCCCGGGACTTTCGACGGCGTCGCCCCCTCCATCGCCACCGCCTCCTCCCCCTCCGTCACCGCCGCCACTGGGTCGCTCGCCGCCGCCGTCTCCCCCACCCTCGCCACCACCGTCACCATCTCCAGCGAAGCCGCCCCGTCCGCCGCCGTCGCCAACTCCCTCGCCGCCACCGAGCCCGCCGCCGTCGCCAACTCCCTCGCCGCCACCGAGCCCGCCGCCATCTCCCGGACCCAGCCCGCCACCCTCGCCGCCGCCATCTCCAGGACCGAGCCCGCCACCCTCGCCGCCGCCATCTCCCGGACCAAGCCCGCCACCCTCGCCGCCACCCTCGCCCGGACCA
>MDTD01112633.1_pt1 | contig 14867 bp, 14 predicted proteins | sample 811221 | NCBI WGS metagenome assembly MDTD01 (sample SAMN05326646, study PRJNA326480) | marine metagenome | isolation source: seawater | place: Pacific Ocean: South West | collected 2011
ACCGAAGGTATGGTCGGACAAACGTTGGATAGTTTTCTTGAGTCCTCCTTGCAGATTATTGGTGAGATTGAGTTGCAAGTGGTGCATAACTTGCTCGGTGCGGCCAGCATACACATGCACTCAGTGAAACTGGTGCTCGGTCACGAGCAAGCGCTGGCTCAGTGCCGTCAGTGGCTGGATAGTAATTTGCCTGAAGTGCCAAGGGAAACCGTTGCGAGTAACGGTGCTGCGGCAATGCGAGCGGCGTCTGAAACGGGCGTGGCGGCGATCGCAGGAGACCTAGCTGCCAGGCTCCATGAGCTTAAGCCGCTCGCGAATGCCATTCAAGACAGCTCGGCAAATACGACACGGTTTTTGGTGTTGGGCCGGGAGAGCGTGCCTTCGAGTGGTCATGATAAGACGTCGCTCCTAGTATCAGCACGGAATCGCCCCGGTGCGCTGCTCGGATTACTCCGGCCGTTTGAGGAAAACGGAATCAGCCTAACGCGCATCGACTCAAGGCCGTCCAAGACGGAAAAGTGGACATATGTCTTTTACATAGAGTGTCAAGGGCACCTGGCAGACGACATCATGCTTGACGTGATGGGCCAAATCGAGGAGCACTCGATCATGCTTAAGCGTCTCGGTTCATTCCCGCGGGCGCCTATCTAGTCATGCACCATATTCGTGACATGACAATAGCTTTTCTCGGGCTCGGGTTGATATCGGGATCGCTCGCGGGGGCATTACGCGCCGCAAAATGGGGAGGAGAATTGATTGCTTGGGGCCCGAGAGCGAAATCCCTCGAGCGCGGGCAAGCGCTGGGTCTCATAGACCGATTTAATCTTGAGCTTGAGCCAGTTGTCGCTGGTGCGGATATAGTTGTAATAGGTGCACCTCCCATCGCAACGGCGGAACTCCTACCTGAAGTTTTAGGAATGGCCCAAGCTCACGGTGAACCGATTGTCACCGATATCGCTAGCATCAAAGCCTCGGTGGTCGAGGCGGCGATACCGCAATACAAAAAGTTTGTCCCTGGCCATCCCATTGCCGGGAGCGAGCACAGTGGCGTCGGGGCCGCTGTCGCGGATCTTTTCGAAGGTAGGGAGGTTATTCTGACGCCCTTGCTGCAGACTGATCCAAGCGCTGTTGGCGTTGTGCAGGCAATGTGGGAGTCGGCGGGCGCGCGGGTGACGCTGCTCTCCGTGACCGATCATGATTCCGCTTTAGCCGCGAGTAGTCACGTCCCGCACATGCTTGCCTACGTCTTGACCACGATGCTCTCACAGCATCCTCTAATGCCTATGAAACACGGCGGCGGCGCCTTGCGCGATATGACGCGCATTGCAGCATCTGATCCTGGTATGTGGCGTGATATTGCGCTTGCCAATCGAGACGCGATCTTGACGGCAATGGATGCGGTTGCGGTGCAGCACGCCCATCTCCGTAACCTCATTGCTGAGGCTGATGCACCTGCGATGGAGGCATTATTCGCATATTGTCGAGAAGTTCGGCGCGAGCACGATGCGATCCTCAACCCGCTGCCGCGGCTTGAAGAGGATGCGAGCTGATGCACTTCTATCTTGACCCCGGAGGAAAACTTGCAGGCTCGATACGTGTGCCCGGCGATAAATCGATGTCGCATCGCTCGATCATGCTTGGATCGATCGCCGAGGGGCGTACCTCTGTGGGCGGCTTTGTCGAGGGGGATGACGCGTTGGCAACTCTGGCGGTTTTCAGGGCGATGGGAGTAGAGATCACAGACCCCGACGCCGGTTGCTTGGCCATCGAGGGCGTCGGTCTGCGGGGGCTACGTGTGCCGGAGCAGATGTTGGACGTGGGCAACTCTGGCACCAGTATGCGATTGATGGTTGGGCTATTGTCTGGTCAGCCTTTCGACAGCATTATCTCGGGCGACCAGTCTTTGCTTCGTCGACCAATGGGCCGGGTCATCACGCCGCTCTCCCAGATGGGCGCGCTGATCGGGTCCCGAGAGGGATGCCCGCCGCTCGAGGTCAAAGGGGGACGGAGACTGTCCGGCATTCACTACAACCTACCGGTTGCCAGTGCGCAGGTAAAATCGAGCGTACTTTTGGCAGGTCTCTATGCTGAAGGTCGAACAAGTATAACTGAGCCGGCACCGACCCGGGATCATACCGAGCGAATGCTGAACGGCTTCGGTTACCCCGTAGATAACCGGGACGGCGTGATCAGTCTCGAAGGGGGTGGGACGCTTACCGCGACCAATGTCGATATCCCCGCAGATATCTCCTCTGCCGCTTTTTTCTTAGTTGGCGCCTCGATCGCACCGGGCTCTGATTTAACACTTGAGCACGTGGGTATAAATCCCACTCGGGACGGTGTGATTCGAATTCTTAGCGCCATGGGCGCCGACATTGAGATCATGAACGAGCGCCTTGTGGGTGGAGAGCCTGTTGCGGATTTGCGGGTGCGTCATGCACCGTTGCATGGCATTGAGATTCCGCTAGAGGAGGTCCCTTTGGCTATTGATGAATTGCCCGCAGTACTAATTGCTGCCGCGTGTGCTGAGGGCGCGACAGTGCTCAGGGGTGCCGAGGAATTGCGGGTCAAAGAAAGTGACCGAATTGCCAGTATGGCAGAAGGTTTGTCGCAGCTCGGTATCCGGAATACCACGCGCCCTGATGGCATTGAGGTGATCGGTGGTGAAATGGGTGGTGGCGTCATTGCCACCCACTTTGATCACCGAATTGCCATGAGCTTTTCCATGGCGGCCCTGCGTGCGACGGACCGCATCAAGGTGAGTGACTGTGCTCACGTCTCGACGTCTTTCCCGGGATTTTCATCACTGGCAGTCCGCTGTGGTCTGCAGTTAGAAGTGGCCGACGACTAGTGTCTGTTTCGCCCGTCATCTGTATTGACGGACCCAGTGGTGCGGGGAAAGGGACGCTGTCTAGACAGCTAGCGCAGGGGCTTAACTGGCATTTGTTGGATAGCGGTGCGTTGTATCGCGCTGTCGGTGTTGCTTGTCAGCGCGCTGGGGTTGCGTTGGAGGCAGCCAATGAGGTGGCTGCGATCGCGAGCGTCTTGGACGTGGATTTTCGAGCGACTGATGAGGGAATCACTGTCTGGATGGCAAAAGAGGACGTGACTGCTGACATTCGCTCTGAGGCCGGGGGCTTGGGCGCGTCTCGAGTGGCTCTGCATCCAGAAGTTAGAGAGTTGCTATTAACCAAACAGCGGGAATGGGCTTGTGCGCCCGGTCTGGTGGCAGACGGTCGTGACATGGGCACCGTCGTTTTTCCTGCCGCGCCACTTAAAATCTTCCTCACGGCTAGCGCAGAAGCGCGCGCTGAGAGGCGTTTTCATCAGTTGCAGGGTACCGGGGGGAATGTTAGTCTCCCGCGCCTTCTAGCCGACATAAAGGATAGAGACGCTCGGGATGTGTCCAGAAAAGCGTCTCCACTGATGCCGGCGCCTGACGCCGTCCTTATAGACAGCACCTCGCTGACTGTTGAGGAGATCGTGCAGAGGGTCCGCGGGCTCGCAAGTATCCGCGGCATAGCGAGCGATACGACGGATTAACGGCTGGACCCCACCCTCGTGTCTTAATGAACTACCCGGTTGGGTCTTGAGGCCGGTCGGAGCGATTCCGCTCCCTAAGCAGGAATAACATCATGAGCGAATCCTTCGCTGAACTCTTTGAAGAAAGCCTCCAAACCGTCGATATGGAACCAGGTTCAATCGTCACTGGCGTCGTTATTGATATCGATAATGAGTGGGTAACGGTCCACGCAGGCTTGAAGTCTGAAGGGGTCATCCCCCTTGATCAATTTACTAACGCCAATGGTGAGTGCAGCCTCAATGTTGGTGACGAAGTGCAGGTTGCACTTGAAACCGTTGAAGATGGTTTTGGTGAAACCAAGTTGTCTCGCGAAAAAGCAAAGCGCGCCGAGGCCTGGAAGGGGCTAGAAGCCGCTCACGTTGCCGATGAAGTTGTCATGGGCGTGATCAACGGTAAAGTGAAAGGCGGATTTACGGTAGATATAGAGTCCATACGAGCATTCTTGCCGGGGTCTCTTATCGATGTCCGCCCGATCCGTGAGACCACCCACCTCGAGGGCAAAGAGCTTGAGTTTAAGGTGATCAAGCTCGACCAAAAGCGCAACAATGTTGTTGTATCGCGTCGTGCGGTGATGGAGTCAGCGAACAGCGCAGAGCGCGAGGAGTTGCTGCAGAATTTACAGGAAGGTCAGTCCGTTAAGGGCGTGGTGAAGAACCTCACTGATTACGGTGCCTTTGTCGACCTCGGCGGCGTTGATGGACTGCTACACATTACCGACATGGCTTGGAAGCGCATCAAGCACCCGAGCGAGATCGTTGAAGTCGGACAAGAGATGGATGTAAAAATTCTCAAGTTCGATCGTGAGAGGAACCGCGTTTCTCTCGGTCTTAAGCAACTTGGAGAAGATCCGTGGGTGGCGATTACTGGCCGATATCCCGAGGGCAGCCGCGTTGTAGCGAAGGTGACTAACCTTACCGATTACGGTTGTTTTGCCGAGATAGAGGAAGGCGTGGAAGGTCTAGTCCACGTCTCTGAAATGGATTGGACGAACAAGAATGTTCATCCTTCCAAGATTGTCCAGTTGGGTGACGAAGTTGAAGTCTTGGTGCTCGATATCGACGAGGAGCGTCGCCGAATTTCACTTGGCATCAAACAGTGCACCCAGAATCCGTGGGATGCCTTCGCGGGCGATCATGCCAAAGGTGACAAGATCTCAGGCAGCATTAAGTCGATCACCGACTTCGGTATTTTTATTGGTCTTGAGGGCAACATCGACGGTCTGGTGCATCTAAGCGATATCAGTTGGAACGAGACTGGTGAGGAAGCAGTGAGGAGCTATAAGAAAGGTGATGAGATCGAGACGGTGATCTTGTCCATTGACCCCGAGCGGGAGAGAATCTCTCTGGGGATCAAGCAGCTTGAGGAAGATGCATTCACGCTATTCGTCAGCGAAAACGATCGTGGTAGCCTCGTCGCCGGCACCGTGACTGATGTGGATGCTAAAGGTGCAACGATCAAGTTGTCAGAAGAGGTCGATGGGTACTTGAAGGCGGCTGACATTAGCGTTGATCGGATCGATGATGCGCGATCCGTATTGAGCGTCGGTGACTCTGTTGAAACGAAGATCATTAACGTGGATCGTAAGAATCGCGGTCTCGGGTTATCTATCAAGTCCAAGGATATGGACGACGAGAAAGAAGCAGTTGCCTCTCTCAAGGAGCAGGATTCTTCTTCGTCACCGGGAACCATTGGCGATCTCATTAAGGCGAAGATGGAAGACCAATAACATTCTTTGCCGAGAAAAGGCCGGCTTTGCCGGCCTTTTTTATCACATCAGCGATTTATCTATTGGGAAATAAACCTCATTAAAATGAACAAGTTGTCATCCTGTCGGGTGTCAGCGACAATACTTGAGTAGAAATCAGTGGGGTGCCGACATGACGCGCAGTGAGTTAATCGACTTGATGGCCGACAGCCAGAACCAGCTCAGCACGAAAGACGTGGAGCTGGCGGTAAAGCTGTTGATCGATCACATGTCCGAGACCCTGTCTGCTGGCCAGCGCATCGAAATCCGGGGGTTTGGCAGTTTCTCCCTTCACTACCGTGAGCCGCGGCAAGGCCGAAACCCGCGAACAGGTGATGCGGTAGAATTGTGTGGCAAGCACGTTCCCCATTTCAAGCCAGGTAAGGAATTGCGTGAGCGTGTCAATCGGTCGGTGAGAACCGGTTTCTAGTTATGCAGTGGCTGCAAAAGGGACTGGCAGTGATACTCGCGATCGCTGCGGTGGCAATTGGCGCATTGTTTTCCCTGCAGAACACGCAGCCTGTCCCCCTCGATCTCATTGTGCTCCAACTCCCTCCGCAACCGATCGCCATCTGGATATTATCGTCTCTGGCCTCAGGTGTATTGATCGGACTGTCCTCGGGGGCATGGTTGGCTTTGCGTAGGGCGGCGACCATCCGTCGGTTGCGTAAACAGCGAGATCGTTTGCTGTTGGCAACCGGAAAGACTGTTCAGAATGCTCCTCAATAACGCACTGCTGCTGGTGCTTTTGATCCTGGCGGTCGCGGCAGGCTGGACACTGGGGCGCAGCGGTCTCCGCATGGATTTGGCGGGGCGTGCGCAGCTACCTTCTCAGTACTATCGTGGTTTCAACTTTTTGTTAGATGGAGAGGAGGAAGGCGCAGTAGATGCTTTCACCGAAGCGCTCGCTGTGAATGAAGAGACCCTAGATACACACATTGCGCTGGGCAGTGTGCTACGCAAGCGTGGCGAAGTTGATAGAGCTATCAGGATCCACCAGAACTTGCTCAAGAGACCACAACTCTCCGCGGTGCAGTTGCATCAGTCGCATTTGGAATTGGCCAGAGATTTTATCGCTGCCGGTCTCTATGACCGTGCAGAGCAACTGCTCGTCGATTTGGCAGCGCAATCCTCTGAATTCAGTGCAACCGCCCAACGGCATCTGCTGGATGTCTATGAAGCTCAGCGAGACTGGAGCGCGGCTGTTGCCATCGCGGAAGAATTAATTGCATTGGCTGAGAGCGAAGGTCAGTCAGCGGCGGGCCATGGGCAGCCAGCGCAGCAGCTACGAGGCCATTACTTGTGTGAGCAGGCGGAAAATGCCCACGGGTTTGGTGACTACAAGGCGGCGAAATCATTTTATGAGCAGGCTCTGCGTGATCAGCCTCAGGAGCTGCGCGCTTTGATGGGCCTCGTTCGATGTGCGCTCAAAGATAGCGACCGGCCCTCGGCGATGAAGTACTTCTCTCGAGTGATGGAGAGCAACCGACGCTGCACCCCTGAGATACTTGGTTTGTTGAGGGACGTATGCAGCGCTGAGCCATACTCCGATGTATACCTGTCTTCGTTGCAGCGGTATTACAGTCAGCAGAACTCCCCTCTTCTAGCCCTCGCGCTCGCAGAGGAATTGAGCCGGCAAAAAGGTAACGAGGCGGCCAGCTTGTTTTTGCGGTCTACGCTGAACCAATACCCTTCCGCCTCGGTTGCCGCATCACTAGCGTTAAACGCACTCGAATCCCAGGATTCGCAGCCGGAGCGAGACGTATTGGATGAGTTGATTCGAAATGATCATGGTTACCAGTGCGACCACTGCGGATTTACGGTGAAGACACGCCACTGGCGTTGTCCTGGGTGTCGTCATTGGGACTCGCTGCATTATCGTGGTGGAGCCTTGGAGCAGTTAAATGGGGGTTGATGGTAGTAATTTAATTGTCGCACTTGATTTTTCTGTCGCAGCCGATGCGGTGAATTTAGCGCGACAGCTCGATCCTTCCACGGTGCGTCTAAAGGTAGGCAAGCAGCTTTTCACAGCTGCAGGCCCTGACCTAGTGAGATCCCTGCAAGACCTCGGTTTCGATATCTTCCTTGACTTAAAGTTCCACGATATTCCCAATACGGTCGCTAAGGCGGTCCATTCGGCTGCTGATCTGGGAGTGTGGATGGTCAACGTTCATGCATCAGGCGGTTCGCGGATGATGCGCGCAGCACGAGAGGCGTTGATTGATCGCGCGCACAAGCCACTGCTTGTCGCGGTCACAGTCCTCACCAGTATGACGCGAGAGGATCTGGCAGAGCTCAACTGGGACGCAGATCCCCTCGACCGGGTTTACGATCTGTCGACGCTAGCACAGCAATCAGGAATGGATGGTGTTGTGTGCTCTGCGGCCGAGGTGAGTATGCTGAGGCGATACCATAGTCAGGAGTTCCTCATGGTGACGCCGGGTATTAGACAGGCGGGGGATGCGGTAGGCGATCAGCGGAGGGTAGTCACACCCCTCGATGCGATATCGGCTGGTGCAACCCACTTGGTCGTTGGACGCGCCATTACCGCCTCTCTAAACCCCGCGGAAACCGTGTTGGAAATTCTTGCCTCGATATCCTCGCCTGCGCCGAGTTAACCAGTTGATCTTGAGTAGTGGTGCGTCATAAGCATTTAACAGAGATGTGAAGTGCGCTCTGATGTCCGGTCTATCTCCGCATACGACATAGGGAGCGCACGCTCAAACACCGAGCGGACTAGAGGTTATGGAGACTTAATATGAACATACCGCAATCAACACTGGGCGCGCGGCAGACACGCACTGCCGGGAGTATCGAGGCTGGTTTCAGGCGCACGCGCTCATCACAATTTGCAGCGATCTGCGCGGCACTGATGGTCTTGAAATCACCGTCAGCCCTGGCTGATTGGTCGATGAATGTCAATTTTGTGAGTGCAGAGTTATTGGCAGACGCGTTGCGAGGGGTGGTTTCGGCGAGGGCCTACCGTATCGTTGTGCACCGTGAAGCTGATGGACCGCTTGAGAACATTGAAGAATTAGTTGGCCTGCATGGTATCGGACAGGCTACTGTCTAGAAAAACCATGACGTTATTAGATTGCGATTACCCTAATGTGAGCCGCACCCCATGCTTCTAGTTACGGGGGCAAGTGGCTATCTAGGCCGTGCTGTGTTGCTAGAGCTTGTTCAGCACGGCCATGCTTTTCGCACGACAACTCGTTCCTTGTCTGCCGTGTCGAATGAGTCAGTCTTTCTCTACGATATGAGCAGTGCTAGCCCGCCATCAGCCGCGTTGTTCGAGCGTGTAGACTGCATTATTCATTGTGCGGGTATCGCACATCGGCGCGCGGCAGCGAATGATTATCGGAATATCAACGTCGCAGCGACGGTGAGGTTGGCTGAAGCCGCTGCTGCTGCAGGCGTATCGCACTTCGTTTTTGTGAGCTCAATGAATATCGTGCCGGCTGGGACCATAGCGCCCGACGCAGAGGCAGCCTCATGGCCAGAACCCTGTGATCCTTACTCCGCCTCCAAATGGCTGGCTGAACGTAAGCTCGGGCGGGTGCTGAGTGATACGGCCTGCGACCTAACTATCGTGCGGTCGGGGGTGGTTTACGATCAGGAGTTGACCGCTAATTTAGCGCGCTTGCGGTGTCTACTACGTCAGTACCCGGTGAGACTACCTGCAGTGGGTTGCAGAACGATGGTTGGTCGGTCTGATATCGCACGACTGTTGGCACTTGTCGCCTCAGGACGCTGTGGCGCACAGGTAGGCCAACCCATCTTGATAGCGAGTGACGGCGAGTGTTACGACGCTGCGCGAATCAGTCGATCACTTCTACCCGCCAGTGTGCGTTTACCGTTGCCCCTCATCGTGCTTCGATTGGCGAGCGTTGTTACGGACTGGCGAAGTGGGCGACCCCTTGGCGCCACATGGGAGAATCTGTCTCATAGGTTTTGGTGTGGCTCCGTGCCCAAGGTTCTGGATTGGGAACCTAGCGTGAGTCTGGAGTCATGCCTTGGGTCAGGGATAGATCCAGCATGTTGAATTGGGTGCTGTTGGTGGTGATGAGCGCTCTGGGTTTGCTGGCGTATCTGCGGTTTGCGCCGATGCTGAACCTGGTTGACGAACCTAACAACCGCAGCTCGCATAATGTCCCCACCGTAGTCGGTGCTGGTGCGGTGCCCATGCTACTGCTTGCTTGCGTGACCAGTTTATTCAGCGGGGTACCCCATGCTGGTGTTGTCGCATTACTTCTGCTGGGTTTGGTGCTCATCGGCTTGTGCGATGACTGGGGAGGGATCTCCTCTACTATCAGATTGATCTGTTACGTTTTAGCGGGACTCGCTTTAGCGGTTTCACTGGCTACCGGCGTTGTGGATCAATGGTGGACGATCGTGATTACAGGCATGGCAGTAGCATGGTGCATCAACTTGGTGAACTTTATGGACGGTATCGATGGCCTGGTTACCGTTCATGCTTTATGCATGTCTGCAGGCTTAGGCTTGATCGCTGTTTTCCACCCATTAGCACTGGTTGCAAGTGACCTGGTGATGTTGTGTGCAGCTTTAGCGGCGTGCTTTGCTCCGCTGATGTGGCTTAACTGGCCGCCAGCAAGGGTGTTCATGGGGGACGCTGGCGCCGTGCCGCTTGGATTTTTTCTCGCGCTGCTAGGTATGCTGGCTGTTGATACACACATTTCTCTTGCTTATGTCTGGCTGATCTTAATGATGCCTCTGCTGGTTGATACAGGGATAACGTTATCTATAAGGCTGTTTACTGGCCAAGCTCCACACGTTGCTCACCGTGACCATGCCTACCAGCGCTTGGCTTTGCGTGCAGGCAGTCCGATGCCAGTTACCTTGGGTTTGCTTACTATGCATGTGGTGTGGCTATTTCCGCTGGCGTTGACGGTCGTTACCACAGCGCTATTCCCTGCACTTCTGGTATTTTTGTCAGCCATTCCAAGCTTGATTCTGGTGGTTTACGCCCGTTGCAGAGATTAGACTCAAGGCCCGGTGGGAAAATAGACCTGCTCTTTAAGAGCGGCTCTAACTGAGGTAGATATGGTTCGGAAAATGGCGTCAAAATTCCACTTCAAGACGCTACGTACGCTGTCTGTTTCAGTATGGCTGCTGGCAAGACGTTTGGTGCCCCCTTCGTTTAGGGTATCGGGCTGGTTGATCCTTGATTTAGCTGTTGTCCTTGGTGCTCTGTTTGGCGCGGCCTCAATTGGTGCTGAAGCCGGTGTGCCCTCACTGGATGCGCTCACGCCGCTCACCGTCGTGACTCTGCTGATCGGCACGGCGGTGATTTTCACGTCGCAGGGTCTGTATCGATCCGTGATCCGGTATATGGGTCAGCAAGCCGTTTGGGACTTGGTCAAAGCCGTCAGTTTTTCAACGCTCACGCTCGCCGCTGCTATATTTTTCACCGACGCTGACCTGCCCGCCACGGCGGCATTGGTCTACTGGTTACTGTTGTTTGTGGGAGTGGGTGGGTCTCGCCTAATTTCTAGGGCCTGGCATCAGTCCTCTGCATACGCAGACGCGCGGAGAGTCATTATCTATGGTGCGGGCGAGTCGGGCAGACAACTCTTGAATGCCCTGAATCAAGGCACGGATTATCGAGTAGTGGCCTTTATCGACGATAACCCCAGCCTGCACGAGACAGTGATCAATGGCCGACTAGTCTTGGGTTCGGATGACCTGCCCAGTCTGGTTCAAGAGCATGCGGTGCGTCAGGTTTTGCTGGCCATTCCTTCGGCGTCGCAGGAGCGCCGTCGCGCCATCATCAATTCACTGGGCGGTTTACCAGTCCGGGTCAGGACTATCCCCAAAATCAGTGAGCTGATCTCGGGCAACTCCATCGTCAATCAGATTCAGGATGTTGATCTCGACGATCTACTGGGTCGTGAGCCGGTGCCGCCACACCCAGAACTGATTGATCGCTGCATTACCGATAAGGTTGTCATGGTAACGGGCGCTGGTGGGAGTATCGGTTCTGAGCTCTGCCGACAGATTCTCGCCTCTTCACCAAAAGAATTAATTTTGCTCGATATATCTGAATTTGCGCTCTACAGCGTCGACCGGGAGATAAAAAGCATCTGCCAACGGCAGGGCTTGCGTTTCCCTGTGGTGACGCTGCTGGGTAGCGTTCGTGATGAACAGCGTCTTGAATCAATTTTCCGTATTTTCTCGGTAGATACAGTATACCACGCAGCGGCTTACAAACATGTGCCCATGGTTGAGTACAACGTAGCTGAGGGCGTGGCTAATAATGTTCATGGTACGTGGAGTGCAGCTTGGGCTGCGCATCGTGCAGATGTCGACACCTTTGTGCTGGTATCAACTGATAAGGCGGTACGGCCCACAAATGTGATGGGCGCTTCCAAACGCTTCGCCGAGCTGATTCTGCAGGGACTCTCTCAGATAGAAACGCAAACGCGGTTCTGTATTGTCCGGTTCGGCAATGTGCTCGGGTCATCGGGTTCAGTCATACCGCTATTCCGGGAGCAAATTAGTAGCGGCGGCCCCGTAACGGTTACCCATCCCGAGGTCTCGCGCTACTTTATGAGCATCCGTGAAGCAGCGCAATTGGTGTTACAAGCCGGCGCATTGGGCACGGGCGGAGATGTGTTTGTGCTAGATATGGGCGAGCCGGTCCGGATTACCGAACTCGCTGAGCGAATGATTCGTCTCAGCGGCTATGATATCGAGCGTGACAACATGTTTGGAGAGCACATCGACATCGAATATATAGGACTGCGACCGGGAGAGAAGCTGCACGAAGAACTGCTGTTGGGTACCTCGGTCACAGGTACGGGGCATCCCATGATCATGCGCGCCGAGGAGGAGTCCTTCGACTTCGACTTCATCGAGGATGCCGCACATCGCTTGTTGCGCGCTTGTGCAGAGATGGACCTGAACGATGTCACGTCGATCTTCACCGAGCATGTGTTGGGCTTTTCGGGACATGAACCCCGCCATGACTATGTGTGGGTCAAGCAGGGTCGCGTCGGCAAGCGTGTTCGCAAGATGCCAGAAGCGGAAAACGTGACGCCTATTCGACCGGAACTTGTAGGGCCGCGTCAGAGCACACGTCGACCAGCCGACTGATCATGCCAAATGCGTTGTCATTCCGTGCACGCTGCGCGTGAGTGGCACATCAGCCGCTTTCATCATGGATACTTTTCGTCTATGGCCCCGGCTGGCTTTGGACGACATCCAACTCGCGAATGCGGTTTAGTAACGTGGATCTGGTTAAGGGCATGCCTGAATGCTTCTCAATGTAGGGCAGGATCTAGCCTGATTTCTTCTTAGAGTGAAACTTGCGCATGAATTCCTTGTCTATAAGTGAGCCTTCTTGGTGCAACCGGTAATGTGTGTGAGCCAGATGGTGTGCGTTAAACGCGCTGCGTTGGACGTTCTCAAAGCCTTGGGCGTGGAAAGCCGCGTTGATCGCGTCTTTGCCGAGTTTTAAAGCAAACGAAGGTTTATCGGACAGAGTGCGAGCAAATTTGAGGGTCGCGTCCTCCAACTCGTCTCGTGCGACAACGTGATTCACCATGCCTGCAGCCTGTGCCTCCTCGGCAGTGATAGGTTGACCTGTGAGCAGGAACTCTTTGGCCTTGCGGATGCCCAGTTCCCAAACGTGGGCAAAGTACTCCACGCCGGGTATACCCATATACATAGTGTTGTCCTGAAAGGTGGCGTCACTGCTAGCGATGACAAAGTCACAAGGCCAGATCAGCATCAATCCGCCAGCAATGGATTTACCATGCACAGAAGCGATAGTGGGTTTAGCCAGATCCCGCCAGCGGCGGCAGAGCCCTTCGTAGATTTCCTTTTCACGGCAGTAATATGCTTCTGAGCCATCCCACTTATCGTCACTCCAGGTGCCGACTCGTTTGTGCTCGCTGTCGCGGTTGTTGATATCCTGCAGGTCATGACCGGCTGAAAAATGAGGTCCCTTCGCGGCAAGGATCACCACCTTCACATTGCTATCGCCCATGGCGATGTCGAAGGCATCGTTGAGTTCGTAAAGGAGATGAGAGTTCTGAGCGTTCCTTGCCTCAGGGCGATTTAGCCAGATACGAGCGATATCTGCCTCAGGTTTTTCGTAGATCAAGGTATCGAAATCAGGCATATAGGTGTCCTTCTGTGGTTGTGAAAACGATACTACAAACCTCAAACTGAGGAGATGTCTGCGCCTGTTCGCATTCTGCTGTTCAAATGCGTAGCTAAGAAGAGTTGCGGCAGCACTAGTTGTCAGAGGTTTTCAGCTGTCTCTGAATCGATTTGAGCGTGTTCATTAGGTCGCGGTTGCTGGGCTCTTTGCCTTTGATTGTTACTGACGCCGCATCAGTCGAGCTCACCATGATGGAAAGCAGATTGGTTACCACGGAGTGGTCGTACGGGCGTTCCCGCAGCTTCAGTGTCCTGGCTGAAAACTCCAGCGTCCCGAAAAAAACATCTCGTAACTGCCCGATAGGTGTGTCCTTGGGGAGTTCACCCCGGTCCACGCCGCGCTGCATGATGCGATCAAATACTCTGACGTACTCACGTACCTGATCGAGATCCTGCTCCTGTTGTGGACGTGCTCGATAGGTCAGCGAGACCACTTCAAATTGTTCCAATATCGAGTTGAGGTGGTAGCGGCCCAGTTGCTCTAGTTGTTCTTTAGTTGTCGCATCAGGCTCAACCGCTGCCTCGGCGCCCAGCGTTAGTTGGGTCCAGAAACGAACCACCACACCGGCCAACAGGTCCTGTTTATTCTTGTAGTAAAGGTAAACCGTACCCTCGGCGACCGATGCGGCGCGCGCAATGTCAGATACCTTGGCGCCATCGAATCCAGCCTCTGCAAAAATCCTCTCAGCGGCATCCAAGATGTTCGACTCTTTGGCTGCCACGCGCGCTCTTAAGGTGTTGCGGGGTGTTGCTGGCATTAAACAGCGCCCGTATACTGAGTTTGACTCATTTTAAATGAATTGAAATCATTTTGATAGCGGTGTAGACAGCGCCCAGCGGCGTTAAAGGTAGACGGTATGATTAGGATAGGCGGTGCAACGGGTTATTGGGGCGAGGCAGATCTCGCGCTCCCGCAGTTTCTGGCCGAGGACGATCTCGATTTCATCGTGTTCGATTATCTCGCCGAGATAACCATGTCGATCATGGCACGGGCGAAGGCCGCGGATCCTGAAAAAGGCTATGCCACTGATTTCGTCAGCGCCATTGTCGCGCCTCATTTGCAAGGCATTGTCGATTCAGGAGTCAAACTGATCAGCAATGCGGGTGGGGTGAATCCCGAGGCCTGTGGCCGCGCGATTAGGCAGTTGATTGAGGACGCAGGGCTGCCGCTCAAGGTGGCGGTGATTACTGGCGACGACCTGATGCCCAAGTTGGATGAGGTGCTGGCTGCAGAGCCCACCGAAATGTTTACTGGCGAGCCAACGCCACCCCAGGATGCCATCGCCAGTGCCAACGCCTATTTGGGCGCGTTCCCGGTCGCCGAGGCCTTGAATCAAGGCGCTGACATTGTCG
>MDTD01052238.1_pt1 | contig 14865 bp, 8 predicted proteins | sample 811221 | NCBI WGS metagenome assembly MDTD01 (sample SAMN05326646, study PRJNA326480) | marine metagenome | isolation source: seawater | place: Pacific Ocean: South West | collected 2011
AGCAGTTCGGAGACGTGGTCGATGAGGGATAGCCTCTCTAATACGCGAGGGACGATTGACTCTTTGCGTCTCGCTTCATTAATCTTTCGACTCGCATTTATCCGGTAGTCTCGCGTAAGACTCACCGGGATGCTTCAAGAGTTGGGCATGAAAGTCCACTCGGACAATTCGTGATCAAACTGATTAGGCACGGCGACAAACATAACGAGCGCTGGAAGAAAAAATTAGGCGGCCCCGGGGGGAACGTTCCACTGGGTGGGCCGCAAAGTTGGAATGACGCACATGAAGAAGCTGATCCTCTTACTCTCTCTCTCTCTGTTCCTTGTCGCCTGTCCGGACGACAAGCCTGCACCGACCGACATATCCAGTGACATCGAAACCGATGGCATCGGGAGTGACGTTGATGTCGTCGAAACGGATGCCGATGTTGGAAATGACACGAGTGTTGTCCAGCCCACGCTCACGTTTCATATCGAGGGTGCGCAAGGCGCCGTTGGAATCGGGGAAGATTCCATCACACTTGGAGCAGAGGACGACCTGGATGCTGGTCAATTGGGCGTACAGGTCAATGTGAGCGTACAGACAATCAATGTTGAAACCGGTCGAATCGTCTCGGTATTCATCGATGGAGCGGCAGCTGCCGCCGGTCCTGTATCCGCGACAGAGGATGCAGGCACGGCAAGCATCGCTGTGACGATGAATGCATCTCCTGGCGCCCTAGTAAGGCTGGAGGTCACGAATCAGGCTGGTGATCAGGCATCGGCCGAAAAAACGGTCTCGGTCGTGACAGAGTCATGCACCGCGATTCTACTGCCAGCAGCACAGGACACCTGCCTCTCAGCGGATGTCGACCCAGAGACGGATGGAACTCAGTCTGAACTCACGGTTCAAACGTCCGACCCCGTGGCATGCCCCACGGCCTCGCTAGAAGTCACGATCGGTGACAGCACGGTCACATACGGACCGGTCAACATGGACGACGATGGTAACGCAGTGTTTGCCGTGACGGTTGCGGAAGATGGAGTGACAACGGAATCCGATGTTCTCGTTAAAGCGACGGTTGAGCACGGAGCTGATGCGAGCAAAAATACGGAGGTCGAATCGACATACAACTTCGACAACGTTGCTCCAAGCATCGCTATCACGTCTCCCGACCCGAGCATCAAGCCTACCCTCAACGCAGGTGATGATGAGGATCCGGTGGCCGCCGGAATTCAAGTAACACTTACTGGCACTGTGGAAGGGGGACCCGAGCAGGCCGAGGACGCTATTTCAATTTCCGTAAACGGTGAGGAAGCGGGAAGCACAGCCCTATCCGACGGACAGTTTAGCTATCAAGTGACGCTTCTAGATGCAGGCAGTGTCACCATTGGTGCTGCGGTAGCTGATAACTGTGGAAACCAGGGGACCGCCGAGATTCAAGTGGATGCCTTCCCTGTAGAACCCTCTCTGACAATTTCGGCACCCGCTGATGGAACAACACTTCTTGCCAAGGACGATGGGGATCTCGCGACCCCTGGGTACGAGTTAGACATCAGCGTTCAGATTCAGGCTCCCAACGCGGGCGATACGCTTGAAATCCAGTGCCGCAGCAAAGCTGGAAATGAACAGGTCTTCTTCACGGTTGCTACGAACAGCGTGGCCGAGCCGTTCCCGGAAGATAACACATGGACCATTCCGGTCGTGCTCGATTCGGACTCACTATCGAACGAAGCCGTTTGCAGGGCGATGGTCGAAGGACCAAACCCCGCGGCAAGTCCTAACGTCAACCTCATCATCGCTCTTCCAGGCCCCAGCATCACGTTGGACGAGCCGACAGATGGCGCTTTGCTGAGTGACAAATCTGCCGTTGTCGTATCCGGAACCGCAGCCGACCTCGAAGGTATCGCCCTGAACATTCAACTCGTAGGTAACGGCGGCGCCGTTGTTGCAGAGGTGGCGTCCGAACCGGTTAGTGGAGGCGTATTCAACCAAACTGTTGACTTTCAGAGTGTGGCTCCTTTCACCGACGGTGCATACAGCGTGGTCGTCGATGGAGTGGATACCTATGGAAATGTCGCGAGTGAGCTAGGGAATGCCGGCTCCGCTTCGATTAGCTTCGATACCGTGGCACCGTTATTGGTGGCCGTGCAGCCCGCTGGTGTATTCATCTCCGGCGCGGAAGACGAAGAGCCTGGTGTGCCAGGGTTTCAAACAACGGTTGTCATGCAGATGAATAACGAATTGGTCTTTGAAGGAGCTGAAATCTGCCTTGCTGTGGCCGGGGAGGACCTCGGATGCCAACCGGTGACGGAGGGGACCTTCCAGGCAACCTGGAGCGGTGTCACGCTTCAGCCTGGTCCAAACAACCCGCTTACGGCGACGGGTAAGGACGCAGCTGGTAACGAGGCAACTCCTTACAGTGTGACGCTGAATCTGGATGTTGATGCACCTGTTGTCACAATTACGGACCCGGCCGAAACGACAGTGACAGTATCGGATGCCATCGATGTGACAGCATCCGTAGCTGACAATCAGACAGGACAGCCAATCGTGGGTGCAGAGCCTACAATCAGCGTGAACGGCGAGGCCAGCGAACTTGAGGCTGTAAACAATGGAGACGGCACTTACACTTTCACCGGAGTGCCGCTGGCTCCAGGAGAGAACCAAGTTCAAGTGTTGGTCGACATCGGTGCTCAAGGTGCCAGCCCGATTCGAATCGTGACCTACAAAACCGGCCAGCCCACTATCGCGCTAACATGGCCAACGGAGGGGCAGGTTCTTAACCTAGCATCACCAGAATGTGCTGGTGTTGCAGCCGATTGCACAGCTGACGTTACAGCCAGCGTGAGCGATGCCGAGGAAGGTAGCACAGCATCCCTCTCTATCGGATGTGGTGGCGACATTACGCAAGTCGCCGGCACTGTGAACGGTGGAACCGTGACATTCAAAGATGCCGTGCTTTCGCACGGTGGTTCATGCGTCCTTACACCCAGCGTTACAGACTTGGCGAACCAAACCGTCGATGGTGAGGTCGTCAACGTCACTGTCGACCGTGTGGCTCCTATTATTGCGCGCTTCGATGAGCCGTTCCAAGACTTCCTACAGCCCAACTATGACCTCGATCCTGGTACGGAAGGGATTCAGTACAAGTTGGAGGTTGTCGTTCAAGGCGTGGAAGCCGGGCAGACAGTTGCGGTAGATGTACATCTGCAGGGGCAGGCACCTGGCAATGTCGTTGAGGAAACTCTCGGGGCAGATGCACCCGATAGCGTTGATACTGAGATCGTATTTCCAGTGATCAGCTATCCCGATGGAGCTGTTGAATTATCGGCGACGGTCACAGACCAAGCTGGCAATACGGCAACCCTTGATAAGCTAGTCTTCGTCCAGTCCGTGAAGGCGGCGGTGCAAATCAAATCACCCAACAATCCTAGTAATGATTGCGGCTCATGCGGAAATGAGAGCCTCTGCAACGCGGACACCTGCTGGTTCATGTGGAACGGCGCCTACAGCGGCAAGCTCTTCGTGACACTTAGTGGTTTCTTGGCGGGCACCGATAACTTCCGTATTTGCAGTGACGCACCCGGGCTTGGCGGCGGTACGCCTTGCGCAACTGGTGGCTACACGGAAGTATACCTGGGAGATGCGCAGGAAGGGCTTCAGAGTGTGGATCTTGCTGGTCTCTTGCCAGAAGGATTCCAGACGCTCATTGCCGAGCTTCAGCCATCCGATGGTGGTGACTGGATCGCGAGTCTCAGCGAGTTGAACGAGTCAGAGCAAGCTAGGCGTGTCAATGTCGACATCTCTGCGCCTACTGTCAGTGAGCTGGGAAGTTCGTCGGATACGATTGAGCCTACACTGGTGCTCAATGCCGAGGAACAAGCGGAGGGGCAGCCCTCGGGAACCTACAATTTTGAATTCACCAGCGACGAGGCCGGCACTGCGGATATTTATGTGAACGGGCAGGCTCAATCGCAGATAGCGGTAACAGCTGGAGATAACGTAACCACGGTTCAACTAGCTGCGGGTGGAAACGAAATTTACGTGCGCGTGACAGATGCGAATGGCAACCAGAGTCCCGGACTTCCGGCGGCTCCTAGTTACACGCCAACGGTTGACCTGATTGGACCGACTATTGAGTTCAGCTCACCCAAGAACGAAGCCTGGGTCGGAGGCTCGGAGGCCGGCTCCGTGATTCTATCGATTGGCCTAGAACCGGGAGAAGATGAAGCAGAGGCGACGGTGACACTCTACGACGCTGGCGTCGAGGTCGGTACGGCCGGTGTCTCTGGCGGTAATGCCGTATTTGCTGGGGCGCTCACTGAAGGAGAACACACCTTCACCGCCACCGTGTCAGACCCGGCAGGCAATAGCGCGACCGCCGCTACAACACCAGGAACGATCAACGTTGATTTGACGGCCCCCGTCGCCAGCATCACGAGTCCTTCGGACGGCGCTACGGTATCTGACGATGCCGATCCCCAGGGTGGCTTCCAGGTTCAAATTGATTTCGATGCTGGTGACTCCGGCTCGTCTGCAGAGTGGAGCCTGTCAGCGTCTTCATGCACAGATGGTGGATTTAGCGAATGTGGTGCGCCCTCTATCGTCGACAGCGGAACGCAGAACGGTGTTGTCTCGGCAAGTGCGTTGGCCACCGTTGCGATTACCGGAGCTCAGTCCTTCTTCGCGTTCACACTCACAGTCACAGATGAAGCAGGGAACGAAAGCTCCTCCACGGTTAACGCGACAGTCGAGGTTGTTGACTGCGTCGTATCCTTCGTTGAGCTGCCCAACACGTGGATCAACCAAAGTCACTGTGCCCCAGCGACGGATTGTGACATCAATGTTCGCGTGTTGCCTTCCGCTAGTTGTGGGGAGGTTACCATTACGCTCACGGACGGAGCGTCTGTCGTAGGAACAACGGACGTCACGGCCGGAGAAGAGGCCGCCTTCACGCTTACGGTTGCGGACGGGCAGGAACTCACACTGCAGGCGCAAGCCAGTGTGGGAGCCTCAGAACTTGGCGCAACGAATGTTGCAAATTTGAAGGTAGATACCGTCTTGCCAACCGTGACACTGCTCTCCCAGCTTGTTGATGGTTTCAACACGACGGACGGCTCGGGAACCGAGAAATACGGTACTGCAGACGACCAGAGCCCGGGTAACGGTACGCTAGAGGTGCACGCATTTGTCCGAGTGAATGACACGAATGCTGCTAACGGTGGTGTCGCTTCTGTTGTGAGAACGAATGTAGATAGCCCGGACGATACCGGTACGCTATCGCCGAGCATAACGACGGCGGCAAACGGTTCGGACTTCGACATCACACTTCGCGACATTGCTCTTCCTAACCAGGCGTCGACCAGCGTTGCCATCACCGTTCAGGATGAAGCGGGCAACCTGTCCGTCGCGACGTTTGTTGCCGATGCTGATCTCGATAAGCCAAGCTCGCCCTTCCTAAGTTTGGGTGCTGTTAATAATCGCCTCCCATCTGTCACTCTGAATTGGAGTGCGACAGGCGATAATGGCGGTAGTGGCGGTCCAGCCGCGTCCTACGACATCCGATACAGCCGAACAGCGATTAACTCGGCTAACTTTGAGTCGGCATGTGATGCTGGAGATTTACCAAACTCAGCCGCAATCCCTTCGCCAGCCGAGCCCGGTACGCCCGAGACCTATGTCATTTCCGGGCCGGATACGCGGTCAGCGGGCGACCCGTGTAAGTTCTCTGCCGACGAAGCAAATGGTACATGGTACTTCGGTGTGCGAATAACCGATGACGTCGGGAACGAGTCTCTCTTGGTCGCCATCGCCATCAAGTCTACCAACAGCGTTGTTTTATCCAGTTCGACGGTTGAATTTAGCGACACGTTCGCCACGGATGTTCTCTCCGGAGATAGTGCGGCACGCGATGCTCTTACCCAGGTCGGAGCTGGAATCGGTGATGTGGATGGAGATGGCTATGCGGACATCGCCGTCGGTTCAGCTGCTAGTAATGCTGCTTGTGTCATCTATGGGAACCCGAGCGTACCTGAACTCTGGACTATTGATGTGAAGAGTAATGCTGCAGGTCTACGACACAGTTGTGTTCTACCGGGTGATTTTACTCAGCCTGAGTTGGCTGGCATCGCCGGAGTTGGAGGTTCGGTACAGGCTTTGAGCGACGTCAACAACGACGGCCGAGATGACTTCGCGATTTCCGCGAAGGTCGGTGCGAATGGGGTGCTGCTGATTTACCTCGGACGAAACGATGGCCAAAACGTTGTACTATCGAGCCCAGATGTCATCTTGCTGACTGGTAAGCAATCAGGTCCACCGGCTTACTTCTCCTTCTGTGGAGTCGGAGACTTCTTGGGAAGTTCCGCTGGCGACATCGGTGTGGGTGCCTTGGGCTTCATGACGACGTTTACGGTGGTAAGTGGCGATGAGAGCTGGACGGTAGGAGGTGACCACGTTGTTGATCTCACGGCCCCGGGGGCAATCGACCACCTGAATATTAGCGCAGATTCACCTATCTTTGGGTGGGGGGCGTTCTGCAACGGTGCTGGAGACGTGATGGCGACGCCCGGTGGCGGAGGCGACCGGAGCGACCTGTTGCTCTATCGCATCGCTGGTAATCCTGACGACCCTGTTTATGTCATCCCAGGTCGCGACGTTACTGGAGCCGAGAGCGTATCGATTACCCTCTCTGATCCTGCTGCGCCGGCAGGAGAGGACGCCAATGTGCTACGTCTACGTCAGGAAGACTACAACCTCAAGACGGGCTTCGGTGGTGCCGGTTTCTTTGGAGCTGATGTCACGGGAGACGGTGTGAATGACGTGATTGTGACACATCCTGGACGCCAGGCGAGTGCAGGTGGAGACGGTCGTTCCCTTTACGTCTTCGATGGGGCTGTCATCGGGCAAACCGGTGGCGGAGCCACGTTGCGCGTTGGTGGAGCTGGTCAGGTAGGAGAATCTTGGCCTGGAACCAATGGATACTTGCTGAATGCTCCACTCAGCCAGACAGTCCCTGCAGCTGCGGCCGCCGGAAACTGGGATGGATGGACGTACGGCGGCGCTGAGACTGTCGAACTTGTAACCTCTGATGGTGATGGTGTTGGCACGATCCGTATCAACCATGCAACGGACGACGGAGAATACGAACTCGGTCTATTCCACGCCTCTGACGTCACACTCTCTGCTGACGGTGTTGGAACTTTTGGAGGCTGGGTCGCAAGCGGAGATGTTGACGGTAACGGTGGGTCGGACATTATATCTGGCACGGCGTCCGGAAGTGTGGTGATCATTCGCTGATGTACCGACAACAGATGCATCAAATAAAGCAGTCGGGGTAGAACCTTGAATGACGACATAAAAGAACAGTGTGAAGCGCCTGTTGTGGAGACTCGCGAGCCTTATGAAAAGCCACGAGTCAGAAGCGGGCAGGCGTTTGAAAAGGTCCTCCTTGGAAGCGGTTGTAATGCCAATTTCAACCTCTCTTTCAGTTGCAGCGATCCAATCGAGAACTGCTAGGATCCATATGCGTTTGAGTAGGCCAGCGAACACAGGCTTCAAGGGACCTGTGTCTGTTGGCCCCCTTCGAATCCATGTTGGTGACGTTGGTGCCCTTCGTTCTGTGGTTGAAAATGTATTCGTTGATTTGCTCAACGGGTATACGGATGGTTATGTACCCCGAGGGCGCACACTGGACGTGGCCGTATCAATGGCAATCAGCGATACACCATTGGCCCAGGATACTCCCAACGGACGTTATGTCCCGTACAAGGATGGCTCCTATCTAAGTCGGTGGGGATTTTGGGATGTTCGTCTCTACGACTTTGAAAGGGACGGAAGCCCGCGAGCTGAGCTTTTATTAAGTCCCGACATACCAAGTGAGAATCATGTCGATGGCGTAATTATGTTCCTCCGGACCGTGATTGCTAGCGCGGCACCACTCGCAGACTCATTGATGTTTCATGGTTGTGCGGTAGCTGAACAGAATCTGACGCGTGGAATTCTTTTTCTGGGCGCCTCCGGTGACGGAAAGACAACCATGGCCCGACGCTTGGATGCTTGGAGATGCTTGGGAGATGATACGGTGCTTGTGACCCTTGATGGAAACGGAGTTCCCCACGTATCAGGAACTCCTTTCGCGGGAAGCGAAGGGAATCCTCGTCTCGCCTATGACGTACCATTCGAAGAGGTATATTTCTTACAGCCAAGAAGCGACGCATTACGTATTGTCCCGCTAGATACTAGCCAGGCTTTTGGTGAAATGATGAACCGCTTGATGTGGTTCGTAGACGGCGGAGTACTTCGCGAGCGAATGCTGGATCTAATGGGTCGGTTAGCTTCCTCTTTGCGCGCTGCTCACCTAGAGTCCGGTCTCGAACATGATATCTCGGAGGTATTTACCCCCTTACCATGCTAGTTGGACTTTACCAGGAGGCACGTCGGGACTACGCAGTCCACGGAATGCTATTCGATGTTCACATAGACTTGCTCTACCAGTGCGACCTGGACTGCCAGCATTGCTACCTAGATGACAAATCTCCTCATCTGCAGCCGACGAGTTTTTGGATAAGCGTCTTGGACCAATTGGCGGAGATACAGGTGTTTTCCGTGATAATTTCGGGTGGAGAGATTTTTCTCCGTCCCGACCTCTTGAAAATCGTCGCTCATGCACGTTCGCTGGGAATCTTCGTACAGTTGAAGTCTCACGGTGGGGCAATTAATGCGGAAGTCGTGTCGGAGCTAGTTCGTCTTGGTGTGACGAGCGTGGCCATCAGCTACTACTCAACCGAGGCCGCTGTTCACGATGCGATAACCCGTCGACCTGGTAGCCACGCTAAAACGTTGTCCGCAATTGAAGTGCTGGCCCAAAGCCCAATTCATCTTGTTGTCTCCTGTTCCGTGATGGAGAGCAATCGTCACTGTATCGGTGCGATTGAAGCACAGATGGCGGAATTTGGTGTGGGGGTAAGCTTCGACGGACTTATCCGCGTCGCTCAGAGCGGAGACCAAGAGCCACTTAATACATCACTCGATGTGGATGGTTTGATGGCTCTCAACGCCCAAAAAGAACAGGGACAGGAGAGTTGTGAAGTCGGCATTGCACCCAGCGATTGGGATTCCAAACGTAATTGCACCGCTGGACATATGAGCCTTTACATCGATCCTGAGGGCGTTGTTACACCGTGTGTCGCTTGGCCCGAAGCACTTGGGGACCTCAAGAACGAGAGTTTCGAGGCAATCTGGCGACGTTCGCCCAGACTGAAGCAGATTCAAGCAATGCGCCAAAGGGAGCGAACGGTATGTAAGTCCTGCGAACTCAAGGATTCATGCGAGTACTGTGCAGGGCAGTCGTACTTACATTCCAAGGAGCCGAATCAGCCCACGCCAGTGATTTGTCGTGCTACTTGGGCGAGGGCGAAAGCGACGGCTCAGGCTCAAGGCTTACCCGAGCCACAACGTCCTCCTGGACTCAGGGGAGCTTTCTTCCCCATTCTTAATGGAGTCGCGTTCGACAGCAGTGCGTCGCTGCGGTGATAGTTCTCTCGAAAACGGGAGCATATGAGGAAGCTGCAGGGATCCGTGCACGCTTAAAGGCGGGTGAGAATGTCCTCGTCTCAGCTCACGGCATGAGCATGTGGCCTATCTATCGCAGCGGCATGCGTATCTTTATCGAACCCTGCAAAGTGGATGAATTGGAGCAGGGGGATGTCGTATTGGTGAAGGTCTCCGACCAGCTCTACTTGCACCGCGTCATTGGACGCTTAGGTCTAGGTATTATTACCAAAGGTGACGCAAGAAGAAGGAAGGATGGAGTCATTCCACCCGAACGTGTACTGGGACGTGCGACAAAGCGTCGCAGCGATGCGTTTATGGGCCAGATGTCGAGCGTGTTGGGAACACCGTTGTGGATAATTGCGAATATCTATCGACAGTTTTTTGACCGGATCCAGGGGCGGCCCTAGCATCTGACCGAACCTTGGAGTAACACTTATGCTCATAGATCGTCGGTCGGGGCCGGTCGAAATGATGTGCATCGCAGCAGTCGTTGTACTTTCGATGGGGGCGTGCGCCCACACATCAGACCCCGTGGATCGTGAACTTGAACTACTCCGAGCGAAGTTCGAAGCGCTCGAAAAAGTGCATGTCCCGCGTTATGCAGTTGGACCAGATTATGGTGTTGGTCGTGCTCCAACTCCTACGGTTCGCCGAACTCCCACACGGCAACCGGTTCCCCAAAATCCAGGTGAACTGGGTTTTCCTGTGCGAGAGACCCATCCGCAAGCAATGCCAGGTCCTGAGCCTACACCCCGGCTTCCTGTCGTTCGTGTCAACCCCCTGAACCCTGACCCTTTCGCTAATGGGCAAGAACCACCAATCCGTATTGGTAAACAGGGGCGACTGGCGCCGCCAGCTCAAAAGCCGGAAACACCGAGTTCCCTTGAATATGCTCGATTGGATGAATACGGGAATCTTGTCGATCAAGACGGCAAAATAATTTACCGCGCGGGAGGCGAGGCTTCCCTAGGCGGAGGTTCGACACCGAAGAATCCCTCTGCGTTTGATGATCCTCACGAGTCTCCCGAGAGCCGCGTTGAGCGCATGATGCGGGCACCACGGATTGACGATGGCCGAACGAAACGTACGACGTCCCTACCAACGACTCCGACTGAGCGCGAGATGAGAGGTATGGGGGTTTCTGCGGGGGAAGAGCCTCCAATCAACGTTCGCCCCACGCCCGACCTTCGGGGTTCTTCACACCATGCGCCGATTCAAGCGAAGCCACAGCCGCAACCTGAACCGAAGGTCATAGCGACACCGATTGTAAGTGCTGTGCCGAAGCCAAAGCCCGTCGTCAGGCAAGAGGTCTCCAGTGGTTCGGCAGATGCGAATCAGATTGTGAAGCAAGTGACTTACAAAGGATCCAAGGAGAGGGCTGCTCAGGCTCTTTACAAGCAAGGCCGAAAGTACTTCGTCGCAGGCAACTACAAAGTATCTCGTAAATTGTTTAAGAAGTTTTTAAAGCGCTTCCATAACCACGAGCTTGCGGACAATGCGCTCTATTGGTTGGGTGAAGGAGCCTATGCCCAATCTAATTGGGTAAAGTCGCTTTCGCACTTTCAGGACGTCATCATTCGCTACCCGGCCGGAAATAAGCTTGCCGGATCGATGTTAAAGTCCGCTCTTTGTTACGCACAGATGGGCGACAAAGCGTACGCAGTAAAGATGCTTTCTGATGTGGAGACGATGTTTCCCTTGGAGAAGGTTGCACAAATCGCCCGAACTCGCCGCATGGCGCTTTCCGGTGGGGGGCGTTAGGTGTTGCGCGGGTTCACCCGGGCCGTAGGGATCGTAACGGTCCTTATTGGGGTTGCGCTGGGCGGACCGCAGAGCGCTGAAGCCTATGACATAGATACGCCTGATATCGTGACGCAGAATCCCACATTCGGTATCGGTGGACTCTATGTTATTCAGCCCGGCGACAACATGTGGGACTTATGTACGGTCTTTTTTCATAACCCGTATAAGTGGCCCACCATGTGGTCCTGGAATCCTCAGGTGACGAATCCGCACTGGATCTATCCAGGAGATGTGCTCCGTATGCGTCCACCTGTACAACGGGGGGCTGATCGTACAGTTGTTTGGAGCGAGTCTCGATATAGCGACCGGAAAGTCTTCATGGAGATTTTATCCCGCTATGTTGGCTACCTTCCGGATCGCAAATTCAAGCATTCAGGGAAGATTATTCATGCGCGTGAGAGCCATGACACGCTTGCTGAGTACGACGAAATCTACCTTGCCTTCAAAAAAGATATGGTTGTGCGACGCGGTGAGAAATTTACCATCTACCGAAACCTTGGGCCGGTTATTCATCCGACGACCGAAAAAGTGGTCGGACATAAGGTAAAGCACTTAGGCATAGCTAAGGTCTTGGATGCACGTAACGACTACGTTAAGGCGCTAATTCTAAAGTCATATGAAGAGATTTATCGCGGAGATTGGATCACCAGCATCTTCCCGCACAGTTTCGATGTCAGTCCGGTGCTTAATGAACTCGATATGCTTGCGACGTTAGTGGATTACTACCAGCCCACTCGATTCGCAGGGCAGTTGCACTACGTGTATATCGACAAGGGCCGATTAGATGGTCTTAAACGAGGCAACCGATTCGTGATTCAGCGACGCGGCGACGGGCTTTGGTTCGATGACCCTCCCGAGGACGCAGACCTCAAGAAGTTCCCCTGGGAACGGATGGGAGAGGTGATGGTTGTCGAGGTCTTTGAGGAGAACAGCCTCGGTGTTGTCACGCAATCCATTAAAGAGTTGGTACGCGGCGACCGGCTCATGATGAAGAAGGGTTACTGAGAGCACCTTCGCATCGGGCCCTGCTCACACAAGGGTCTAATTGTACTGGTAATGCTCTGTGTACAGGTCGAATGCCGCTAATGAGGCGTGAAGGTCCTGGTCCTCTCGCATGTAAAAGGCATTGATGCCGCTGCGACTCATGTAAAGCAACTGGTCGCGTAGCACATCGCCGTGAGCCAAGATTATCCCGTCGTACTTCCACAATTCGCGGAGACGGCGTGCATGCGAGTAAATTCGGCCATCCGCCCACTTCGGTAGATGAAGTGCCACGAAAGGAATCTCCGCAAGGTAGGGGCGGAGAGCATCGATGCGTTCATCGCCCTCCAGGAGGACTCCGAGCGTCTTGGCAGTTCCTTGTTCGCTTCTAGTTTGAAGCCATGCTTCAAGTGGCAGGGCTTCACCCGCATCTGGATCCAGGTTGAAGCGCGCAGGAACGACCTTTTTATCGAGGATCATTTCCTTAGACATAAGCGGCCTCCTTGAAGGGGTCAGCTCCTAGCCGCTTGACTGCTTCATTGAAGGTTTCGGATGGTAAACGGTGTTTCAGATAGCAATCAATGAGCCGATCGATGGTGTCGACCACCTCGTCCAGAGCGACTGCCTGACCGATGATTTCGATTGTCTTAGCATCGTTCTCAGCGTCTAGCCCGGGGGAGCCACCAATTCCGATTTGGTAGAACTCTTCACCTCGCTTATCGATCCCGAGGATTCCGATATGACCGACATGGTGGTGTCCACATGCGTTGATACAACCGCTCATCTTAATCTCAAGCGGGCCAATATCGTAGAGTTCGTCGAGGTCGCTATATCGCTCGTTGATCATGGCGGAAACCGGAATAGAACGAGCGTTTGCAAGGCTGCAAAAATCGAGCCCTGGACAGCAGATCATATCGTTTACGGTGCCGATATTTGGTGTTGCAAGTCCGATTGCGTGGAGCTCGTCAAAAAGAGCCGACAGGTCGGAATTGCGGATATATTGAAGCACCATGTTTTGGTTGTACGTAGTCGTGACGTAGCCCTGATTGTAGCGATCCATGATGTCCGCTAGCTTATAGAACTGCTCAGTCACAAGGTCGCCTGGAGGTTGACCGTGCGGCTTCAGAGAAATGTGAACCACGTTGTAGCCTGGCTCGCGATGCCCTCTCACATTCCAAGTGAGCCAACGCCGAAAGTTAGTGTCCGCCCCTCGTCTCGAAAGATAAGAGGTTTGTTCCTCTTCAGTCGCATCGTATTCCACGTTGTCGAAGTAGGCTTTCATCTCCTCGAGTTTGTCCACATCGATACGATTCGACTTGAGGTACTGCCATTCCTCGTCCACCTCTTTCCGGAATTGTTCGATACCAAGAGCTCCCACCAGAATCTTGATACGTGCTTTGTACTTGTTATCTCGGCGTCCGTAGAGGTTGTAGACTCGAAGAATGGCTTCGCTGTAGGAGATGAGATCCTCAACCTCCACGAACTCGCGAATGACCTGACCAATACGTGGTGTGCGGCCAAGACCGCCACCCACAAGGATTTTGAAGCCGATTTTGCCGTCTTCTTCAACTGCACGGTAGCCGATATCGTGAATAGCCGTTGCTGCTCTATCTTCACGGCTTCCAGTGAAGGCCAGTTTGAACTTCCGGGGTAGGTACATGAACTCCGGATGAAGCGTGAAGTATTGACGCAAGATCTCACAATATGGGCGCACGTCTACGATTTCATCGTGTGCCACGCCTGCATACGGGTCAGCCGTGATATTGCGTACACAGTTGCCACTGGATTGAATCCCGTGCATCTCAACCTCAGCTAGGTGAGTCATGAGATCGGGTACTTCTTCCAGCTTGATCCAATTGTATTGGATGTTTTGGCGAGTCGTTATGTGGCCATATCCGCGGTCGTATCGCTCTGCGATGTAGCCCAACTTTCTCACTTGAACGCTGTTCAATACGCCGTAGGGAATATTGACCCGCAGCATATACGCGTGTCGCTGGAGGTAGAGGCCGTTCATGAGTCTTAAAGGTCGGAACTCGTCTTCAGAGAGTTCGCCACTGAGGCGGCGACGAACTTGGTCTCGCAACTCAGCGACGCGTTCGAGAACAAGCCGTTTGTCCATCGGTGTATAGCGGTACATCTGTGCTCCCTGGTACTCGGAATGGGGCAGGAGTAGAATCGAATGGCGCGGATTCTAGAGATTTGTGACAATATAAGTCAACAAATACTGCGTCCGTCGAATAAAGCGCCTATTGATGGGAGGTTTTAACGCTTGCGGGGCGCTAAAATTCGTTAAGCCGATCTTGGAACCAGGAGACCGACTTCTGCATCGCAGTTTCGAGGGATGAAACCTTATATCCAAGCTCATCTTGAGCTTTCTGGCTCGAGAAATAGAGATGACGCCCCACCGTGTACGAAATGGACCGGTAGGTGGCGATGGGCTGTTTGTGCGTAACGTGGTCAGCGAATTTTTCTGCCATCCAACCGAGCGTTTTTGCAGCTTTCGTTGGGATTTTCACTTTGGGTTGCTTACGGCCAAGTATGGCCGCC
>MDTD01086973.1_pt1 | contig 14863 bp, 14 predicted proteins | sample 811221 | NCBI WGS metagenome assembly MDTD01 (sample SAMN05326646, study PRJNA326480) | marine metagenome | isolation source: seawater | place: Pacific Ocean: South West | collected 2011
AAACTTAATTTTATTTGTGTTTTTATCTAATTCAAACATTGGATAATCTACAATCCAGCAAAAAGCAAATTTATCTTTATCGATCAATTGAAGATCTTCTGCAATTTTTGTTCTTGCCAAAGATAAAATTTTTTCTATTTCATCTTCTTTACCACATGCTAAAAAAAAACTATCTCCAGCTGATGCATTGCAAATTTTTGCTAATTCTTTAAGAGAGTCCTCGCTAAAAAATTTTCCAATTGGGCCTTTACCCGACAATTTTTTTTCTTGCTCTAATGAAAAATAGGCAAGGCCAGAAGAACCTTGGTCCTTTGCCCATTTATCTATATTATCAAAAAAACTTCTTGGTTTATCTTTAGTATTTTTAACAACAATAGTTCTTACCAATGCTCCTTTTTTTACTAATTTTTTAAATATTTCAAATTTGACATCCTCCCTTGAGAATATGCTTGTAATTTCCTGTATTAATAAAGGGTTTCTCAGATCAGGTTTATCGGTTCCATATTTTAACATGGACTCCTTAAATGTAATCCGTGGGAATTTCTCATGTAAGATTTTTTTAGATGAAAATTTCTTAAATAAATTTATCATTAGACTCTCTACAACTTGAAAGATATCTTCTTGTTCTATAAATGACATTTCAATATCTAGTTGGTAAAATTCTCCTGGGCTCCTATCTGCTCTAGCATCTTCATCTCTGAAACAAGGTGCTATTTGAAAGTATTTATCAAATCCTGAAATCATAATTAGTTGTTTGAATTGTTGAGGAGCTTGAGGGAGAGCATAAAATTTTCCAGGATTTAGCCGGCTTGGAACTAAAAAATCTCTTGCTCCTTCAGGACTAGAAGAGGTTAAAATTGGTGTTTGATATTCCAAAAATCCCAACTTTAACATTTCTGATCTAATAAAAGAAATAACCTCTGACCTTAAAATTATATTATTGTGAATTTCTTCTCTTCTAAGATCTAAAAATCTATACTTTAATCTCAATTCTTCAGGGTAATCTTGTTCACCAAAAACTGGTATTGGTAATTCATTTGCTTCAGACAATATTTCTGCTGATTGGATACTTAACTCAATCATCCCAGTTTTTAAATCTAAATTTTCAGTACCACTTTCTCTCTTAATAACTTTTCCAGAAATTTTGATAACACTCTCTGGTTTAACGTTCTCTAATAATTTAAAATATTTATTACTATTCTCTATTACACATTGGGTGATTCCATAATGATCCCTAATATCTAAAAACAAAAGGTTACCATGATCTCTTTTCCGGTGAAGCCAACCAGATATCATCGCGATCTTACCTATGTCACTTTCTTTAAGTTCAGAGCAATTATGTGTTCGATATTTATTCATTATTAATTAATACTTTTTTTATTAAATTAATATTGATTGATTTTCCAGTTGATAATGACAATTCATCTACTTCCTTTAAAAATTTAAACATTTTATCGTATGATCGTTCAACATTTTTGATAATAAATTTTGATATTTTAGGTTCTATATTTATTTGTCTATCGGAAAATGATTTACTAATTATTACTTGCAAAAGATCATCTGTTGGTAAATCAATGCCTATATTAATAAAACTTTTAAGTCGAGATTTTAAATCTGGAAGTTCAAAATTAAAATCTTTTATAGGCTTTTGGCTATTTATTAAAATATAATTTTCTATTTGATTTGATTGATTAAACAAAGAATAAAAAAGTTTTTGATCTATATTTTCATCAAAATTATCAATTATCAAGCAGTCTATATTTTTTAGATTTTCAAACAAATTATTTTTAATATTTTTAACATCCATAATTTTTGACCTATCAATTTTTTTTTCTAAAATTTTTGATAGGTGCGTTTTTCCTGATCCTGGTACCCCAAATAAGTTTAACCATTTGCTCGGCCAATTTGGCCAACTTTCAATTAATTTATAAGCCGAAAAATTATTACTGGAGACATAAAAATCTTGCTCATAGAACTTTGTTTTAAAGGGAAATTTAAATACTAATTGACTCATCAAATAATTTCAAGACTCCATTGGTCATTGGCAAGTTTTAAGATAATTTTTTGATCTTTTAATCGGTCAACAATCTTATTTACTTTTCCTAAATACTTTATTTTGATTAAAGCATACTGATTATTAAACTCTTGAACAAAAATATTTTCAATTAAATCGATCTTTTTGATTCTTTCGTTTAGTTCAACTAAATTATTTTTGTTATCAAGTTTTAATATAGTGTTTATAAATGAAGGTGTTCGAACATCGATCATATTCTGAGTTTTTGCTAAATTAATAATTTCATTATTAACTCGGATAATTATTTTTTTATAATAGTCTTCTTGAGATAGATTTTGTGTTTTTACTACAATATTTTTACTTAGCATCTTGCTAGATAAATTCATTTTTATAAAAATTTTAACTTCTGATGATTTATTTTCATCAATAAATACTAAAATTAGATTTTTATTTCCGTATTCTTGAAATAAATCTCTTATATCTAAACTTAATAAATTATTTTTATGAAGATTAATTTTTTGAATAGTTTCAATGTTTTCTAGGGGCAAAATAAACTCTACTAATTCATTTTGATCTATTTCATTCCATTGTTGATAAAAGAAGTTCTGAGAGTAAATATAAAGCTGATTATCTTTTTTAAAAATCGGTAATAAATAGAACTCATTTTTAATTATATCTGAATAAGAAATACCTAGTTGATAAAATAAATCATGTATTTTATCTTTATCAAAAGTAATATTAAAAATTTTGTTCATTTCTTTTAAAGTGTTATTTTCATTATCTATTCTATAATACGATACTAATTCTTTAATTTGTTTCAGATTTAGATTATTTGCTTTAGGTATATCTTCTTTTAATAAAATTCTTTTAATAAGTTCTTCATATCCTTTAGCTATTGCCTTATTAGCCAAAGATTTATTATCAATTGAGCTATCTGCAAGAATTTCTATATTATTAACACTAAATAAGTTGTTTTCTGACAAAACATTTCCAGTTTTATTAAAAATAACTAAAATACAAATTATTAAAAATTTAAAACTTTTCATAAAAAATAAATATCATTTTTGGCGATGAAAAAAACACAAAATAGTTATAAAAAAAGTGGCGTAAATATTTCATTGGCTAATAAATTTGTAAAACATATTTCCAAGATATCAAACAAAGGTGTCAAAAAAACGAAAAACTCTTTTGATAAAATGAACATTGGTAGTTTTGGATCTCTTTTTGACCTAAGTAATATAAAAATTAAAGATCCTGTAATTGTGTCTTGTACTGACGGAGTTGGTACAAAAATTGAATTAGCTAATAAATTTAAAAAATTTGATACAATTGGAATAGACTTAGTTGCCATGTGTGTAAATGATCTAATAGTACAAGGCGCAACGCCTATTTTTTTTCTCGACTATATTGCAGTTGGTAAACTAGAAATTAAGAAATTAAAAAAAATTTTAAGTGGTATTGTTAGGGGGTGTAAAATTTCACAATGTAAACTCATTGGAGGAGAAACTGCAGAGATGCCAGGAGTATACTCAAAAGAAAAGTTTGATTTAGCTGGTTTTAGTGTTGGTATAGTTTCTAAAAAAAATATTTTATCAAAAAAAAATGTAAACAATAATAATATTATATTAGCAATACCATCAAGTGGTATTCATTCCAATGGTTACTCTTTAGTTAGATCTATAATTAAAAAGAACAAACTTACAAAAAAACAAAAAAAAGATTTGTTAATACCAACAAAAATATATTCTAAAGAAATTTTAAAACTTTGTGAAAAAAAATTAATAAAATCTGCTGCTCATATTACAGGGGGAGGATTAATAGAGAATTTATTAAGGTCTATACCTAATGAATTATCAATAAATATCGATCTATCGAAAATTAAAATTAAAAAAATTTTTAAATGGCTAAAATTAAAAAAAATTTCTGATGAGGAGATGTTAAATACTTTTAATTGCGGGGTGGGATTTTGCATTATTGTTGAGAAAAAAAATATTCATAAAATAAAAAGATATTTTTCAAGAGAATACCAACCTTACGAAATAGGCCATGTTTCAAAAGAAACTAAAAAAATAAACTTAATTAATTCTCTTAAATGGTAAAAAAAAATGCATGTATATTTATATCTGGAAAAGGCTCTAATTTAAAAAACCTTATAAAAAAATCCAGAGAATATAATTTTCCCGTAAAAGTTAAGTTAGTTGTAAGTAATAATCCTACAGCCGATGGGCTTAATTATGCGAAAAAAAATTCTATTCCATATTTAATAATTGATACTAAATCTAGAAATTATGAGGAAAAAATTATCAAAGAACTTAGAAGATATAATATTTCTCTTATTTGTTTGGCTGGGTACATGAAAATTATATCAAAGCGCTTTTTAAGTAATTACAAAAAAAAAATAATAAACATACACCCTTCACTTTTACCGAAATTTAAAGGTTTAAACACTTTTACAAGAATTTTGAAAAATAAAGAAAAAAAGACTGGATGCACTATTCATCATGTTAACGAGAAATTAGATGGAGGGAATATTATAGTTCAGAAAAGTTTTTATATTAAACATAATGATAATGAAATATCTCTAAAGAACAAGACTCAACAACTTGAATATTTAGCTTTTCCCGAGGCAATAATTAAAATTTTCAGATAAAATTAATTCTTGAAAAAATAATCAATTTCTTTTTTTGCATTATCCAAAGAGTCAGATCCATGAACTGAATTTTTATCAATTGATATACCATAAAGTTGTCTTATAGTATTTGTGTCAGCATTTTTTGGATCAGTGGCTCCCATCAGTTTTCTGTTATGAGCTATTGCATTCGGCCCCTCTAATATCATTACAACTATTGGACCGGATGATAAATAAGAGCATAAATCATTATAAAATGGTTTAGATTGATGTACTTTATAAAACTCTGCAGCTTCATCCTTTGAAATATGAATTTTTTTACTATCTTTTATGTTTAAATTATTCTTTATAAAAATATTTTTGATCTCTGTCGTAAGGTTTCTTTCAACTGCGTCAGGTTTTATTATTGATAGCGTTTGTTCTATTTTACTCATAACTTTCTTCGACTAGTTGATTTAACAACCTTACCCCAAAACCTGTAGCCCCACCTGAATTCAAAGCTCCTCCATATTTTGAGAATGCCATACCGGCTATATCTAAATGAGCCCACGGAGTTTTATTAATAATAAATCTTTGTAAAAATTGAGCAGCAGTTGTTGATCCGGCCCCTCCAACATAGTTTATATTTTGCATATCTGCGTTTTTTGAATTAATAAGTTTGTCATAATTTTTATGTAATGGCATTCTCCAAACCTTTTCTTCTATTTTTTCTCCTGCGGAATATATTTGTTTTGATAATTTGTCATCATTTGAGAAAAGACCCGCATACTCAGACCCTAAACAAACAATAATCGCACCTGTTAAGGTTGCTAGGTCGATAATAAATTTTGGTTTAAATTTTTTTTCTGTAAAGGTAAGAGCATCTGCTAATACTAATCTTCCTTCAGCATCAGTATTTAAAATTTCTATAGTTTTACCGCTAAAAGACTTGACAATATCTCCTGGTCTTTGCGCATTACCACTGACCATATTTTCAACAAGACCAACTACTCCTACAGCATTAATTTTTGCTTTTCTAAGAGCGAAATTTTTCATTAAACCAACAACAGTCGCAGATCCGGCCATATCATAAGTCATATCCTCCATAAATCTTGCAGGTTTTAATGAGTAGCCTCCAGTATCAAAACAAACTCCTTTTCCAACAAAAGCTAAAGGTTTAGATTTATTTTTCGATCCATTCCACTCTAAAGTAACAAGATAAGACCCTCTAATACTTCCTTGACCTACTCCAAGTAATGCGTTCATACCTAGTTTTCTTAATTTTTTTTCGTCGTATATATTAACTTTCAACCCGTACTTCCTTAATGTGACTAGTCTTTTCGCATATTCATCTGGATGTAAAATGTTTCCTGGTTCAGATACTAAATCTCGTGCATAAAAAGTTCCTTCCTCTAAAGCTTTAAATCGTAATTGAGCTTGTTTTGAAGGTTGATTTTTTGTACCTATTACATTGATTGAAATACTTTTTTTCTCTTTTTTTGTTTTATATTTTTTAAATTCATAAGACTTTAATTTAAGACCGTGAAGAAAGTGACCAAGAAAATTATCATATTTTCCAACTACACTGTCAGAAATCAATATATATTTATTTTTTTTATCTTTATCTATTCTTCCATAAAATTCTCCCCCCAAATTTTCTATATCTGCGATCTTCAAATTTTTTTTAATTGATATTAATACTAATTTTTTTTTAGAGTTTAGTTCAAAAATCAACAAATTTTTTTTTAAATCACTGCTTTCAAGTAAATCACTTACGTAAGAAAATTCAGAATTTGAGAGATATTTTTTTAAGCCATTTATGTTAAATACATCGTTCGTAAACATTACTTGATTAACAGATGATTTATCACTTATATTTTTCGAATAGTTAATCTCTATTGACATATGTTTTTTTTAAATCAAAATTAATAAAATTGATTGGTATATATGTCCAAATATATTGGATTTCAATGGGAAATTGTACTTATTTAAACCATTAGTTGAATTTATTTAACGGATGATTTATTTATATACTGTATTTCAATGCTTCAAAACAAAATTTATTTAAATTTTATAAAAGAAATCTTTAGGACTTTTCTTGTAGTCTTATTCGGCCTTACCTTAATAGCGCTCACCGTCAGAGCAGTTAGTTTCTTAGAATTAATTGTTGAAAACGGCTATCCCATAAGCACTTATTTTAAGTATTCTATCTTAAACATTTTTGGAATTGCACCAAAATTTATTCCTTTATCATTTTTAATTTCTTTAACAATTTTTATAATTAAACATTTGCAAGATGGGGAGTTTGTAATTTTATGGATGTCAGGAGTGAAAAAAATTCAAATGGTTAATTTATTTTTTTCTATTTCTATTTTTATTTTGATAGTTTATTTATTGTTTTCTTCTTATCTAACACCACTTGCTTTAAATAAATCTAGAAAATTATTAGGCCAAGAAAATTTAAATAGTTTTTTGCCCACAATAAGATCACAACAATTTAGTGACTCTTTTAAAGGTTTTACATTTTTTGTAGATAAAAAAATTAATAAAGAAATTAAAAATATTTTTTTATTTGATAATGGAAATAATCTTAAAAATCTATCACCTAATATTACTAAGGCAAGTAGTACAACAATAATAGCTAAAAGTGGAATAGTAGAACAAAAAAAATTAATTTTATTTAATGGTCAAATTATGAGTTCTCAGAAAGAATCTGCTAAAGAACAAGTCATAAAATTTGAACAACTTGATGTTGATTTGAGTGAACTAAGTACTTCGACTATCAAACAACCAAAAATTCAAGAAACTTCCTCACTTAAACTTTTGGAATGTTTCGATTGGTTCCCGTTAGATAAAATAATTTGTAAGGAGGATTTTAAAAACGAGATTATTCCTAATTTAATTAGAAGAAATATTCTGCCCTTCTATATACCAATTATTTCATTAATATGTTCTTTACTATTGATTAAAACAAAAAAAATTTATTTTAATAAGTATTTTGTTTTTTCTTATAGTTTTTTATTACTTCTATTTACAGAATTAGCTGTTCGATATACTGGCTTAAATTCATTAACTAAAATATTCTACATAGTTTTTCCACTAATTCTAACGATTATATTTTATTTTTTTTTAATAAAAAAATTTTCTAATGAGGTCAAACATCCATGAATAAAATTTTATTAAATTATTTATTAACAAATTTTTTAAAAACATTTTTTATAATATTGCTTGTATTTTATTGTTTTGGAGTAATTTTAAATTTATTCGAAGAAATTGAATTTTTTAAAAATATTAATGTAAGTATTTTTACTCCTTTAATACTAACTTCAATTTATATTCCAAGTATGATGATAAAGATATTGCCTTTTATTATTTTTATTTCAAGCATGTGGTTTATGATTAAAATTAGAAACAACAAAGATTTACTTACACTTAAAGTATTCGGATATTCAAACTTTAAGATTTTTATAATTTTAGCTTTTACTTCTTTTGTTTTAGGTTGGGTAATTTTATTTTTCGCCAACCCGATTACGTCTTCAATGGCAAAATATTACGAAAATACAAAATCAAATTTCTCAAGAGATATTGATCACCTAGTTACTTTTAATAAAAACGGCCTTTGGATTAAAGAAAATTTAGATAGTGGCGAAAGAATAATTTCGGCACAAAAGCCTTTAGGTGATAATCTTCTTAAGGTAACAATTTTCAATTTTGACAAGGATTTTAATCTCATTGAAAAAATTTTAGCTGAAAAGGCTAATATTAAAAACAACAATTGGACACTTAGCAGTGTAACCATTTTTAGGTCTTCTGATAATATTTTGAAAAAAGAAAAAAAAGATTTTTACGAGATAAATTCAATTTATGATTATGAAAAAATAAATACTTTATTTAAAAACTTTGACACAATGTCTTTCTTAGATTTATTAATAAATTACCAAAATTTACGTGAAAACGGTTATAACAAAGATTTTCTAAATCAAAGCCTACATACCCTTTTATCTTTACCCTTTTTCTTATTATTAATGACTGCAGTGGCATCAATACTAACGTTAAATACATTAAAGAAATCTGATAATTTAAAATTTATTATAATTGGATTAATTGTAAGCGTAATAATATTTTATTTCAAAGATTTATCTTTAGCTCTTGGACAAACCGATCGTATACCTTTAATTTTAGCAGTTTGGTCTCCTGTGATAGCTTTAAGTCTATTTACATTTGTTGGGGTATTACAAATAAATGAAAAGTAAATTTTTTAAAATCTTACTATTTTTTTTTATTTCACACAATCTTTTGCTGAAAACATAAATATTCAAGCAAAAAATATATCTATCGATAAAGATAAGGAAATTTCAGTTTTTGAAAATGAAGTAAAAGTTATTACTGAAAATGGTATTACAATTAAAAGTGACTATGCTGAGTACAATAAAAAATTGAACTTTTTAACATTAAAAAATAACATAATAGCGATTGATAAAAACCAAAATAAAATTTCTGCTGAATATGCCGAGTACAATGCTAAAACAAAAATTTTTGAAACGAAAGGCTTTACTAAAGTTTCAACCCCTGACTCTTATTATATTGAGAGTGAGGATATTTACTTTGATAATAACAGTAAAATTAAACAAATTAAGTCGGAAAAAGATACTGTAATTAGAGATAAAGATAAAAATGAAATTAATCTAGAAAATTTTAGTTACGAAACGGAGTTTAACATCTTTAAGTCAATCGGTACAATTAAAATAAAAGATAAACTAACTAATACTTATGAGTTTTCTCAAATTTATATTGATGCTAAAAAAAAAGAAATTCTCGGTACAGACGCTAAAGCTTTCATCAATCACAAAAGCTTTAAATTAAATGAAGATAATAAACCTAGAATTTTTTCTAATACTCTTACAAGCGATAGAAATAAAAGCTCATTTAAAAAAAGTGTATTTACACTTTGTGACTACAGAAAAAATGATAAGTGTCCTCCGTGGACTATACAAGCCTCTGAAATGCTGCACGATAATAAAAAGAAAACAATTTTTTACGATAACGCTATTGTTAAAGTCTATGATATCCCTGTATTTTACTTACCTAAACTATCCCATCCAGATCCAAGTGTGAATAGAAGATCTGGTTTTTTGCCTCCATCATTCTCTGACTCAAAAAATTTAGGGTCAGGGATAACGGTTCCTTATTTTTGGGCTTTGAATGATGATAAAAATTTAACTTTCACAAATAAATTTTATGTGACTGAAAACCCGCTATTTTTAGGTGAGTATCATCAAGCCTTTAAAAGTTCTAATTTTTTAGCTGATTTTGGATTTACTGAGGGATATAAAAATAATTCATCAAAAAAACGAGCTGGAGATAAATCACATTTTTTTGCAAAACTAATTAAAAATTTTGATAATGATAAATCGAAACAATCTTTAAGTATTTCAGCCCAAAATGTTACAAACGATAAATATTTAAAATTATATAAAATTAATTCAAATTTGGTAGATTACAATACTAGCACTTTAGAAAATACTATTGATTATACAATTGAAGACGAAGAATATTTTTTAGGACTAAATGCAAGTATCTACGAAACTATAAGTGATAATTATAACGATAAATATGAATATGTTTTACCAGAAATTACTTTTGATAAGAATATAATCAGTAATGAAAAAATAGGAAGCTTAGACTTACAGACAAATTATAAAGTTCGTAAATATGATACGAACAAACTTACTAACTTTCTTGTAAATGATCTTTTATGGAATTATAAAGAAATTAACCATAATTCTGGTTTTACGAGTAAAATTTTAGCAAGTATAAAAAATATCAATTACGAGTCTAAAAATGTTGATATATATAAAAAAGATACAACTACCGAAGTTTTAGGAGCAGTCGGTTATTTGACAGAATTGGATTTAACTAAGGAAATCAATGGTTCTAAACATTTTTTAACACCAAAATTTTTATTGAGATTTGCACCTGGCAGTATGCGTAAGGAAAGCGATGGAGCTAGACTAGATGTTATAAATGCTTTTAGCATGAATAGAGTTGGTAATAATTATAATTTCGAGTCAGGCTTAAGTGGAACTATTGGGTTTGATTATAAAATTGAAAAAGGGGAAAAAGATTTAGATTTTTCTGTAGCTCAAATAATAAATGAAAAAGAGAATAAAAAAATGGCATCTAAAACAAGTATGGATGAGAAAATTTCTGATTTGGTAGGCTCTGCATCTTATAAGTTAAGTGAAAGAATAAAATTAAATTATAATTTTAATGTTGATCAAAATTATCAAGAAATTAATTACAATGAATTGGGTACTAGTATAGATTTTGACCCAATGAAGATTTCTTTTAACTACCTTCAGGAAGATAAGCATATTGGAAATCAAGAATATTTTAAGACAAAATTAGATTTTTCATACAAGGAGAATGGATTAATTTCATTTGAAACTAAAAGAAACATAATTACAAATTCGTCTGAATTTTATAATTTAAGTTATGAATATTTAAATGATTGTTTAAGAGCTGGTCTTGTTTATAGAAGAGAATTTTATAATGACTCAGAAATAGAACCTGAAAACTCTTTGATGTTTAAAATTACACTAACCCCTTTCGGAAATATTAATTCGCCTTCTTTTTCAAAATGAAGATAAAGAGCACATTAATTTTTTTCTTATATTTAAGCAATTTCATAATTAGCCAAAATTTATTCGCAAATTATGAAAATAAAATACTTATTAAAATTGAAAATGAATTAATAACATCTTACGATGTTAAAAATAAAATTTTAAGTAATCTAATTTTATCAAACCAAGAGATTACCCAAGAAAATATTAATAATCAAAAAAAACAGGCTTTAGATTCTTTAATGCAATTTAAACTAAAAAAGATTGAGCTTTCTAAATACAATATTGAAGACGATAACAATCAAATAAATAAATATTTGAATGCTGTGTCTTCAAATAACGTTCAAAATTTAAAGAAAAAATTTAATGATAATAATTTAAATTTTGATTTATATTTAGAGGAGGTAAAAACTCAATTTAAATGGCAAAAATTTATTTATAAAAAATATGCTAGAGAGATTTCGATAGATGATAATTCAATTAATATTGAGATTGAAAAAATTATGAAAAATAAAAGAAATATAGAGGAATACAATCTTTCAGAAATTGAGATTCTAAATAAAAATAACATTATAGATAAAGAAAAAATTTTAAATATTTCAGAACAGATTGCACAATATGGATTTGAAATTACTGCTTCGAAGTTTAGTGAATCATCTTCCGCATCAAACAATGGAAAACTTGGTTGGTTAAATGCTAATTCACTATCAAAAGAAATTGATAATATTATTAAAAAAATGAAAATAGGTGAAACCTCGAAACCGATTAAGAGACAAAATTCTGTAATTTTTTTAAAACTCAATAATAAAAGAGTCTCTAAAGTTGAAAATATAGATTTAAATGAGTTGAAACAAAATATTATTAACCAAAAAACAAATGAGTTATTTAGATTATATTCAATTAGTTATTTGTCGAAATTAAAAAATACAGTCGTAATTGAATATTTATGAAAAATAAAATTATCATAATTAGTGGTGACCCAAATAGTATAAATTCGGAATTAATTTTCAAAGTTTGGAAGAAAATTAATAAAAATTTAAAAAAAAGAATTTATATTATTTCAAATTTTAATTTAATAAAAAGTCAGTTTAAAAAATTAAATTTCAACTACAAAATCATTAAGAAAAGTGGTGATTTAGATGATGAAAGCGATAAACTTAAAATCATAAATATAGATTTAAAATTCAAGAATCCATTCAGTGTGTCGAGATTAGAGTCATCGAAATTTGTTAGAAAATCTTTAGATATAGCCCATGACTATGCTCTGAATAATCAGTATGTACAAGGGATTATCAATTGTCCTTTAAATAAAAAACTCTTAAATAAAAAAAAAATAGGCGTCACTGAGTACTTAGCCTCAAAATGTGGGTTAAAAAATAGTTCAGAAGTTATGTTAATCAAAAGCAAAAAGTTGGCGGTTTCACCCATTACTACTCATATAGATGTAAAAGAGGTTAATAAGAAAATTAATAAAAACTTAATTAGAAAGAAAATAGAGACTATAAATTTTTGGTATAAAAAGTTTTTAAAAAAAAAACCAAAAATTGGTATCTTGGGATTAAACCCTCATAATGCCGAACTCAGAAAAAGTTCAGAAGAGAAAAAAATTATAATTCCAACAATAAAGAAACTTAAAAAGAAAAAAATTAACGTTCATGGTCCCCTAGTCTCAGATACAATTTTTATAAATGATTATAAAAATTTTGATGTTATTGTAGGTATGTATCACGACCAAGTTTTATCTCCTTTTAAAGCCATTTTTAAATTTGATGCAATTAATATTACATTAGGACTTAAATATTTTAGAGTATCCCCAGACCATGGCACAGCAACAAATATAATTAATAAAAATAAAGGCGATGAAACAAGTTTACTCAAATGTATTGAGTTTATTTCTAAATTAAAGAAATGAAATTTGCAAAAAAATCGTTAGGGCAAAATTTTCTAATTGATCAAAATATAATTAAAAAAATTGTCAAACTTAAAGATTTAAAAAATAAAAATGTTATTGAAATTGGACCTGGTAAAGGAGCTTTAACAAAAGAAATTATAAAAAAAAAACCAAGATCTCTTATTCTAATCGAAAAAGACACTCATTTAGTTGGAGAACTAGAAAAAAAATTTTCTAAAGAAAAGTGTTTAAAAATTTTTATTGCTGATATTTTAAAATTTGATATTGAAAAAATTATTAAAAATAAATCTGTAATTATGGGAAATTTACCATATAACATTTCTTCACAAATTCTCGTTAAAATATTAAAGCTTAGTTGGCCACCAAAATTTGAAGATTTAATATTAATGTTTCAAAAAGAATTAGGTGAAAAGATTATTGGCAAATATATGTCATCAAATTATGGAAGGCTTTCAATTCTTTCAAATTTTAGACTTAGTTTTGAAAATAAATTTATAATTTCCCCAAATTGTTTTTTTCCTAAGCCAAAAGTTAAATCTATGGTAATTCATTTTAAACCAAAAAAAAATCAGCTTTTTAAGATTAAAAATTTAGAAAATCTTGAAAAGATAACAAATATACTTTTTTCAAATAAAAGAAAAATGATTAATAAAAATTTAAAGAGAATTCCCCGAAATCAAGAAATTGTTAAACAACTTAAATTACAGATTAATTTAAGACCTTCTGAAGTAAAGCCAGAAACTTACTATAAAATTACAGAACTTTTTGAGGAACAATAGATAATTCATTTTTATTTAATTTAATTATATTTTCAATTTGTTTAAAACAAACATCAAGATTTTTATTAATAATTATATAATCATAATCCTTCCAATGTTTAATATCATCATCAAAAGAATTAAATCTTTTTTCAACTTCTTCTATTGTATTTTGGTTTCTGCTAATTAACCTTTTTTTAAGCTCATTTTTATTATCTGTGATTAAATATATTTTGATAAGTTTTAAATTTTTGAATTTAGATAGTTGTTTAGTCCCTTGCCAGTCTATATCAAATATAATGTCGTTTGTTTTTATAGTTTCATCAACGTTTTTTTTTAGAGTTCCATAAAAATTTTCAAATATTTTTGCATATTCATAAAATTGATTATCTTTTATAAGTTTTTTAAATTTCTCATGAGATACGAAGTTGTAATCAACCCCGTCGACCTCGTTTGATCTCGGAGACCTGGTAGTGTGTGAAACTGATATTTTAAAAGTTTGGTATTTTTGCTGAATTTTTTTTGTAAGCGTAGTTTTTCCTACTCCAGATGGAGATGATAGTATGACCATGATATTTTTGCTACCATGCATCACTGTTTCAATTAATTTTTTTCTTAACTAGATTTACTCTCAATAAATTTAATTGCATCACCAACAGTTAAAATCTTTTCTGCCTCACTATCAGATATTTCAGAACCAAACTCTTCTTCAAAAGCCATAACTAGTTCTACTGTATCCAAACTGTCTGCTCCTAAATCGTCAATAAAACTTGCTTCCTCTGTAACTTTTTCTTCTTCAATACCTAGATGATCTGCAACAATTTTCTTTATCTTGGTTTTAATATCGTCTGACATGAATTCCTTTCGTGTATTATTAATTTCTTATTAGATTATTAAACAGAATTGTCAAGCCATATACATTCCACCATTAACATGTATGGTCTCACC
>MDTD01041951.1_pt1 | contig 14861 bp, 9 predicted proteins | sample 811221 | NCBI WGS metagenome assembly MDTD01 (sample SAMN05326646, study PRJNA326480) | marine metagenome | isolation source: seawater | place: Pacific Ocean: South West | collected 2011
AGAATAGTCTTATTAGTGGAGTAGCACCTCAAATGCAATTGTCTGTCGGTGAAACACTCGGGCGATACGAGATTCAAGCAGAGCTTGGTTCCGGTGGGATGGGGACTGTCTACGAAGCCATCGATAACACTCTGCAACGCAAGGTTGCTATCAAAGTACTCAAACCAAATGCCATTACAGACGCAGATGGAGTTGAGCGATTCAAGAGAGAAGTAAAGGCAATTGCCGGCCTGTCACACCCCAACATCATCTCTCTATACGATTTCGCTGAACAGGAAGGAACTCACTATGCCGTCATGGAGTTTGCCGACGGTACGACTCTTGATAAATGTATTGAGTCTTTTTCGCGAAATCGAGCAATCGAAATTGCGCTCGGAATGGCTGAGGGGCTGAGTGCGGCACACGACGGTGGAATTATTCACCGTGACATAAAGCCGAGTAACATCATCATCACGTCAACGAACAAAGTGAAGATTCTTGACTTCGGATTAGCAGCTGTCCACGCGGGACCCAGTTTGGAAGAAGACACATTAGCCGCAGGTGAACTCAAGACTCAAATTGGTACGGTTATGGGTACAGCCGGCTACATGTCGCCTGAGCAGGTACGAGGTCGTAAAGCAGATAAACGAAGTGACATTTTCTCATTTGGCGTAGTCCTTTATGAATTACTACAAGGCAAAAGGGCCTTCAAACGAGATAGTGTGATCGAGACGATGAGTGCGATCTTGACCGATCCACTACCCGGCATGGAAGAATTAAGTGGCTCCAAAGATCCCATCTTATTGATCGCAGCCAAATGCTTAAAAAAAGAACCAAACGATCGTTATCAAAACATGTCAGAAGTTGCGGATGCTCTGGCAGACTTCAGTCGAGATAATACAGCATCTTCAAGACATAAGACCTCTTTGAATGTCAAAATCGCTACCGGCATTGCGGCAGTAGTAGCTTTCGCAGGATTCTTATTATTCTCAGATAACTCGACTGTAGAAAATAGCGTCAATGGTAATAGGGGTCCTCACCAATCCGGATTAGAATCCAGTGGCGATGAAACTGGTGGAGGAATCATCTCGCAAACGCAAGCTCTAGATGAAGAATTGCCTCGTCTCATCGAATTGGCCGAACAGGGCCGATTTGAGGAAGGTTACAAACTTGCAACGACTATCAAACCTTTGTTGGAAGACAATAAAATCTTCCAGCGTGCCTGGGATCAGGTAACCATGTCATATAACATCAACAGCATTCCTGAAGGTGCTACTGTCTTAGTTGGTGAATATGGGGATGATCCGTCTCGTTTCATTGAGCTTGGGAAGACTCCGCTTGTCGATGCTAGGTTATCTAAATCGCCAAAAGTAATCACTCTGAGGAAAGATGGGTTTCATTCTGAGATTATGACGAGCGATAACTCATCCTTCGTAACCTCATTTGATCAAACGGTCACATTGGCGGAAACCGGGACGATCCCCAAAGGGATGATTCGAGTCTATAACGGTACGGGATTTCCGCTGGAAGGCATGACATTCGATCGCGAAGTTAAAGATGGTCTGGGTGTACCAATCAGCGAATTCTACATGGATCAATACGAAGTCTCAAATAGCCAGTTCAAACAGTTTGTTGATGACGGAGGATACAATAACGCCGAATATTGGATTGACCCAATCATGGTGGATGGCGAGACTCTGGCATTTACTGATTCAAGAACCTTATTCGTAGATTCCACCGGCAGACCCGGGCCAGCCACCTGGCGGGTTGGGCAATTTGATTCAGGAAAAGGCGATTTCCCAGTTCAGGGAGTCAGTTGGTATGAAGCACGCGCATATGCTCGCTGGGCTGGCAAGGAATTGCCGACACTCTTTCACTTTTCCTCAGCTGCATCCGTTCTCATGCGAGCCAACGGTCTGAAGTTGATGATTAATGACAGTAATGTCAACACTGGACAATACACAGCCGTTGGCGAAACAAAAGGGATCTCACCAAACGGAATTTACGATTTGTGTGGCAACGTTTCCGAATGGGTGATCAACAAATCCGGAGCCGAACATTTATCTCTGGGTGGATCTGCTGAAGATCCAGCCTACTTCTTCGGACAAGCCAATACTGTTAGTCCTCTAGATCGATCTAATCGAAGAGGTTTTCGTTGTGTCAAGTATCTGACACAACCCGGAGATGAAGAACTACAGGAAATCACTCTTGCTATTCGAGAATACACCATTACTGACCCGGTGAGTGATGAGTTATTTGAATCATATAAGAATCAATTCAATTATGATGACAGCCCTTTAAATGCCACCTTGATTGAACGTGAGTTAGATGAGTCCGACCTATACATAAAAGAAATATGGGAAATCGATGCAGCGTATAATGGTGAACGAATCATCATCTACGTTCATCTGCCAAGGAATTTCAAGGGACCATTTCAATCCTTGGTTTATTTCCATCACGCCGGATCCATTCAACCGACTTCTATTTCAGATAGTGTGCTCGGCGCCGACCGATATGCCTTTGCAAACCAAAGCGGCAGAGCATTCATCCAACCAGTATTGAAAGGCATGTACGACCGTAATGACGGTCTGAAAACATGGTCAGCAAATGACAGTCAGCAATATGCCGACTTCCTAATAAAGTGGATTAAGGACTACAAACGAACGATCGACTTTATTGTTTCACGTGAGGATATGGATTCAGAACGCATCGCTCATATTGGCGACAGTTGGGGCAGTTTCAATTGGGTTATTATTGGAGCCGTTGAACCACGAGTGAAAGTTGGTCTAAGCTTTGTGGGCGGACTTTCAATGACTCCTGCACTTCCCAATGTCGACCAAATTAACTTCATCACAAGAGTGACTCAACCAACTTTGCACTTAGTTGGCGAGTTCGACCAGATCTTCCCTCTGGAGAAGTCAACTCGTCCGGCCTTTGAACTGCTGGGGACGCCAGTCGAGGACAAGAGATTTGTGGTTTATCAGTCTGGCCATACGCTACCTGCAAATGACTTAATCCGGGAGTCACTGGACTTTTTAGATAAGTATTTCGGACCGGCCAACTAGTTTTTTCATCCTGATCTGATCCTGATTCAGTATGGTTTTTAACTCCGTCATTTTTGTACTCTTTTTTGTAGTCGTTGTCGCGCTACACTATATCCCATTTCCGTGGCGAATTAAAAAGACAAACCTACTGGTTGCCAGCTACTTTTTTTACGCGGCGTGGAATCCGCCATTTGTCATCCTGTTATGGATTTCAACCTGTGTCGATTGGTTCGCTGCTGGCCAAATGCACAAACAATCAAAATTAAGGAACCGAAGGCTCCTGTTGATTCTGAGTTTGATTGTAAATCTGGGGATGCTTAGCTGGTTCAAATACGGCATGTTATTTATGCAAACCTATGCCGATATCGTTGCTCAATTTGGCTACAACTGGACCATCCCGGATTTTAATATCATCCTACCGGTTGGGATTTCATTTTATACGTTTCAAACTCTGTCCTATACCATTGATGTGTATTTGAAACGTAGTGCCCCGGAAACCTCGTTTTTGGACTTCGCCTTGTTTGTGACATTCTTTCCACAACTTGTGGCAGGGCCGATTGTCCGTCCAAAGCAATTACTTCCTCAATTCAAAAGCCCGAGGCAAGCGACATTAAGAGAGTTTTCCTGGGGAGCATTCCTGTTTACCTGGGGACTCTTTCAAAAATCCGTACTAGCAGACAGTGTCTGTGCGCGGATTTCAAGCCATGCGTTTGGATTTCAGGAAGAGATGTTCGTTCTGGATGCATGGGTTTCTGTACTAGCCTTCTCAGGTCAGATATTTTTTGACTTCGCTGGATATTCACTGTGTGCTATCGGGGTTGCTTTATGTTTAGGATTCTCAATTCCCAATAACTTTAAATCCCCCTACGCAGCTCTGGGATTCTCCGATTTCTGGCGACGGTGGCATATTTCACTTTCTGAATGGCTACGTGATTATCTATACATTCCACTGGGTGGGAATAAGAAAGGCCCTCGGCGCACCCTGATCAACTTGATGCTGACTATGCTGCTCGGTGGACTCTGGCATGGGGCATCATGGCGATTTGTAGTTTGGGGAGGCGTTCATGGCGTCTTTTTGATAATCGAACGCTTATTACGAGGTAGAATACTCCCGAATATCGACTGGTCTAATTTTATTCCTCGGTTTGTAGGTACACTTTTCACATATACAGCGGTATCGCTTACCTGGGTATTCTTCGCTGCTCCAACCTGGGAATCTTGTGAAATTGTTTTTGCAAGTCTGATTGGCCAAACTACGAATCCGCTGAGCGTCATGCGTATGGTTGAACTTGTGTTAGTGTCCCTAGTTGTACTGGGGATGTTAATCGGGCATTGGGTGATGCGAAACCGGCGGATTGAAGATCTTGCTCAAGCGACTCCCAATTCCATCTTTTGCCTGATTTGGGTAATCCTTTTGGTTTTCATTATTTTGACTGGTGAAAGTGACAATGCATTCATCTACTTCCAATTCTGAGTCTTTTGACAAAAGAGATATCCCAGAAAAACCTCTGGGACTGCTCTTCGTGATAGCAATAGTCCTGACAATCAGTGGACTCGGCGTTGCGGAATGGCAATTACGAAAAGCGGGGCATGTCCCCAGTCGAATGCTAGACCTAGACTTTTGGGCTAATCACCGATTCAAGTTAGATGACTTACCCGAAAACCAAACCGTACTTCTTGGAGCTTCACGGATGAGTTTTGGATTGGACCATGATCAGTGGGAAGAAGTTACCGGACAACGCCCGTTCAATCTATCCCTTCACGGCGCGTCCTTTCTGCCAATGCTTACTGAATATGCTCAGAATGACGAGTTCAAAGGAAAAGTTATATGCAGTTATGCCGCCGGGTTCGCGTTTGCTAATGAAATGATTCCCTTTTCCCAACGATTACTGAAACAGATAAATCAACTCGAAGACGATCGTAATTCTTTTGCCTTTCGAGCATCTGAATGGACGGGAAGTACTTTTCAAGGCAACTTTGCAATCCTGAACCAGTACAGGTTTTCCCCCATTTCTTTTTGTCTTGATGTCGGTCACTCTGAACAACGTGAAAATATGTATCCGCCGTTTTGGATTACACGATCTTTCAATCGAACGGCTGATAATTCGGATTGGTTTATAGATGCCATGATTGACCAGCCCAGGTGCGTTGAACAATGGAATATCCTACACAAGTCCGTGATCCGTTACATGGATCGATTCCCTCCTCGCGACTTTAATAAGTTACTTGTTCAATTGAAAAAAGATGTGAAACGTATTAATGAACGGGGTGGTGAAGTGATTCTTGTTAGATTCCCAGTGGCAATTTGGTTTCGTGACTGGGAGGAAAAGAACTTTCCTCGAGACGAATATTGGGACGTGATGCTTAAGGAGACCGGCTGCCGTGGATTCCATTTCCTTGACTATGATGAAACAAAATCTATCGTTCCGCCGGATGCATCTCACATGAAAGTTTTCCAAGCCAAACATTTCACCAATGAGCTTGCGAAATTTGTTCTACAGGAAAATGCAGAGTGAATCGATGAGTTGTAGAATTGCCCTTGTGCCATTTTTGCTCTGCTCTGACAGTAATCACTCTCTTTACTTTGCTTGTTCCTACTTTTGCTGCGAGATAAAATGCGGGTTGCACCGCATACTCAAACTGCCGACGGACGTAATCTATTAATCTAATGCATATCTTCTGCCTGTCTCCACGCATGTTTCGATTGGTTTTCTCTCACTCGCTCGTGGTTTTTACCGTGCTGAGCTTTCACATTAACATTGGACTGAGTAACGAGTTAGCAAACCGATGGAATCTAATCGGAACGGACAACGACGCGATCCGCTTACCCAACGGAACGATCCAACTACTCGAGACCAGAAAAACTCCTGCTGGTATCCTATCACCGATCCTCAAAACTCCTTCGCCCGCCAACGCCATCCTGGTGGAAGTCTCGGCCATCTGTGAAGCAAAGAACTTAAAGTTTGCTGTTTTCGACGCTGAAACCGGCAACTGCATCGGCTACTGGACGAATCCACTGACCGCCGCCCAAGAAACTCGTTTGACGGCCGTGTTACCATTTTCTGACCGCGCTGAATCGATACGATTGTTTGTTGGATCCCATCGCCCCGGCGCAAAAGCAACATTCCGAAATATCAAGTTTTCATTCCTGCGGCGGGGCATGCAGCACGCCGCTGCCGTATACGGCGCATTGATTGATCATGACCATACCGTCCGACAAACCTTGAAGGCAACTGGTGACCAATTTGGAGCCGTCACATTCCGAATACGACGAGCGGGTGGCTTCGTGGAGTCACCAAATCTGTCAGTACGAATCTATCGATGGCATAAGGATACGGCCACTACGACTCAATCCGAGCCTTTAGCTGAGTTTATTGTGCCCGGAAAGCAGATTCCCGGAACGCGACAGGGGGGTGTCGACGAAGTGGAACTCGCAGCAACCTATTTAGATGGTGCCCGTGAAATCTCCGTTCCTCTTCAAACTGCGACCCAACCAGGAGAAACACTATTACTGGAATTGGCCGTGGATGATCCCAAAAGCAACGGCATTGGATTTATTACGTTTGGTTGGCTCAACGGCTATGAAGGGGGGATGCTCTATGAAAACAACTCAACGAGAGGACGTGACTGGGATCTAAGATTGGAGACTTTCGATGCTGTCAAATAAACCCCTCAAGACCACGTCATCTGTCATGCCAACCGTCCGAAACCGGATGCCTCTATTACTCCTCTTCGTCCTCTGCACATTGATGCCAGCGTTGCCCGGCGGAATTCGCGCCGAGGAACCTCAGATTGAGCGGACAGGTTTTGAAACACGTGTGGCTCCTTATTCCGCTGTCATCTTCACTCCTCCGCCTGACGAACCGCAATGTAGGGAATTACTGAAGTCCATCAAGGCCATGGGAGCGACACATTCCTTCGCCTCAGTACACTGGTGGCAAATGGAAACAATGGAGGGCAATTACGAAGCTGATATGGGTTATCGTCCTGGAACGTTCGGAGCACCGATGCGTAAGGCATTTGAGAACTATATCCGAATCAGCCAGGAACTCGGTATGAAATGTGCCATCCGTGTCGGTACTTTTCGAAGTACAAACGGCTTATTTCATCCGATGGATAAGACGGGAGACGTTGAGCCTTATGCAAACTGGCTTCGTGAATTCGCTCGCAAGTATCAGGGAAAGATCGAACACTATGTGGTCGGAGATGAGTTAAATAAATCATTTCCCAAATGGAACTGGCGTGGAACGGCCGAGGAATGTATGCGGTTGTTTGTCCCAATTGCCCGCGCAATTCACGGAGGCGATCCACAAGCTAAAGTCTCTCCTGCCTCCACTTCGTCATCACCAGCAACTGACTGGATCATGCAACTCATTGAATTAGGGCTTCCTCAGCACGCTGACGGAATCGCCTGTCATTTCAATCATCATCGCATTGAAGATTTAGCTGAAATCAAAGACCTCATGCGTCAAGTCCGGGCTGTCTGGCCGGAAGCTAAATTCTACGGAAATGGTTTCGGCTATGCTGACAATACAGGTCTGCATGATCAGCGTCAGGCAGGAATTGTCGCGCAGTCTGCATTTACCCTTTGGGATATCGGCTGGGATAGTTTCCCTTATTACACGTATCGATTTAGTCGTACAGCCGATACACGTCAGAATTTTGGACTGATGCAACCTGCTATTGGAGGAAAACCCGCTCAGTACTCCGATGCCTGGAAAGCCTATGCTACGATCGCGCACACTTTTTACAACCGTTCCGAATTAACCACGCCAACATTTAATATTCAACTTCGACAATCTGAAATGTTGGCAAAGATAGATGGTGTCCGCTTTACAATCGCACCGCCCAACCCAATCCTGAGAACATTCATCCGGAATAACAACGAATTACTGGTCTATTTGGCCTATCGCAAGTTTCGTGAACCGCTGGAGGGCATCTGGGATTTGGAGCTTACCACCGACCAATGGGAGTCTGCTGAGATGATTTCACTTCTCGATCATCGAGTCCGAAAGCCGGTTCCTTCTATAAGGGTGGACGGCAAGTTGATCTTGAAACGTATTCCGGTCGGACTACAGCCTGCTATTCTTTCAATTCGCAAAACTCAACCATAAGTCTCGCGACAGCATTATGTTAGAAGTGAGCCCACGAATGTGCTATTTTTGAGTGATAGCAAACCTCTCGCTGCTACCATAAATCACACCTTACTACGGAGATCCCCTACACGATGTTGACTGAGGATGTTTTTGGTAATGGGGACTTCGTCTATCGAGCTGATGATTCATGTGTTGCCGTACCTGCCGATATCGAATTTGGTGAAGCGGTCGGAATCGCTGTCGACTCCAGACAACGTCTGTTCGTATTTAACCGCGGTGGCACAGAACCGGTAATGGTTTTTGACCAGGAAGGTAATTTCGAAAAGATGTGGGGTGCAGGACAGTTTGTTCGCCCTCACGGAATCTTCATTGGTCCGGATGATAGCGTCTATTTAACCGACGATCAGGGACACACCGTACGCAAATATACAACAGACGGACAATTACTCATGACGCTGGGCACTCATGGTGTACCCAGTAATACTGGTGTTGAAAACTCCAATTACCGCACGATTCAGCATCCCGGGCCACCGTTTAATTTGCCAACTAATCTGGCAGTTGCCCCCGACGGATCTCTGTACGTCAGCGATGGTTATGGAAACTGTTGCATCCATCGATTTTCTCCCGACGGTGATTTACTGCATTCTTGGGGGTCCTCTGGCATTGAACTCGGAGCCTTTCAGATTCCTCATGGTATCGGTGTCGACCAGTCCGGATGTGTCGTGGTAGCTGATCGTGAAAACAGCCGCTTACAATGGTTTACTCCGGACGGAGAGTTTATAGAGCAATGGACGGATACTGCTCGACCATGCAACGTCTACTTTGATGAGCATGACAATCTGTACGTGGCAGAGATGGGTTGGCATGCCGGTACACCTGACCCTCAACCCGACGAAACCGGAGGACGAGTCAGTATCTTTCGTCGTGATGGATCACTGCTTGCACGCTGGGGCGGTGGCCAAAATCCATACGATGCGGGAGATTTCATTGCTCCTCATGACATTTGGCTTGATACACAAGGAAACCTGTATGTGAGTGAAGTGTCTATCTCGGCAGGAGCTGCTCGCGGGTTGGTCGGCGCAGACTGCCCCTCACTACAAAAATTCGTGAAACAGTAATTAACGAGAACATTGCTCATGGAACATCGATTTACACCAACTCACTACCACACAACGTTAGGCCCGCACAAGCCTGTGCTTCATGTCAACGATGGCGATACGATTATCACTACCACCGTCGACGCTCGGGGTTTTGACCATCGTCGCGAACAAATCACCCCCAGAGGGAATCCGCAAACGGGACCGTTTTATGTGGAAGGCGCCGAGCCAGGTGATACACTAGTTGTCGAATTGCAGGAAATCCGCCCAAATCGTCGATACGGTTTTGCAGGATCGTCGGTCGCGCCAAATGTAGTTGACCCGACCTATATTCGAGAATTACCGCAAATGGCACTCGGTGAAGAACGCATCGACGCTGAATGGGATGTCGATGTTGAAGCTGGAACGGCTACACTGGTAGGTCCCGAGTCAAATCTGGGACCACTCGTCTTGCCACTCGAACCTATGATCGGTTGTTTCGGTGTTGCCGCCAAGGGGGGCCAGGCAATTTCAACAGCAACATCAGCTGAGCATGGTGGCAACATGGACTATCGAGGATTTGCACCGGCAACGACTGTTTATTTTCCTGTGTTTGAACCTGGCGCACTATTCTTTCTCGGTGACGGCCACGCAGTTCAGGGCGACGGCGAAATTGTTGGTTCGGGAATCGAGGTTTCGCTGGAGGTGAAGGTTACTCTGCGCGTTCTCAAAGGCAAGGAAATCGGCTGGCCTCGTGCTGAGAACGAGGATTGGATCATGGCTATTGGTAATGCACGGCCGCTCGATCAGGCCACGCAGCATGCCACGACAGAGATGTTACGCTGGCTCCAGCAGGATTATGGCCTGGATGCTCTGGCTGCCAACCTACTGCTCTCGCAATGTGTCCGCTACGACCTGGGCAATATTTTCGACCCTGCCTACACCATGGTCTGCAAGCTGAACAAGAAATATCTGAGACCGTTAGACAATTAGGCCATTCGTCACAGTTCGACAACACGTTTTGTGCGTTGGGATTCATCAGCAGCGAAGACAATCCGTAAACTCGTCATCACTCGGTCCTGATGAGCGGACATATCTTTGTCTTCACGAATACAGGTGATGAACTCCTGTTGCTCGAGCAAAGCTAACCCATCGTGATCAGGCTCGTCGATTTTGATCACTTCATCTTCTTTGATAAATTCTTTGTCGACCTGTTCTGAGAAGTGGCGAATAATTGTATTCGCTTCCACATGATGATCTTTATCATCCGAACGACCTTTATCCGGACAGATGCTAGCTGAACCGTCCGGACCGACAACATCTTTAACGAAATAGGCCACTTCACTCATCATCGGTCCCCACCCGGCTTCATACCAACCCACCGAGCCGTCTTCAAATTCGACCTGCAGCTGGCCGTAATTATTAATGTGTTCCGGGACCTTATCCCAATTGCGACAACCGATGGCATGCACGCGTACCGGCTTGCACTGTGCCATCTGATACATGATATCTACATAATGCACTCCACAATCCACAATCGGAGACTGGACCTGCATGATGTTGTGAAGCGTATCGTAGAAGTCTCCTTTGGCCTGCTGATTAAGATTCATTCGCATCGCCAATGGCTTACCTAAACCATGAGTTACATCAATGAACTTATTCCACGACGGGTGTGTCATCAGGATATAGCCCACGTAGAGTTTCTTATTCACACGGTTGGCCAGGTCAAATAATTCCTGACACTCCTCCATCGTTTCAGCTAACGGTTTTTCGACGAAGACATCTAGTCCCCGGTTTAACGCTGTAGAAACGTAATGGTAATGTGAGTCTGTATAAGTACTGATGGAAACTGCATCTGGCTGCGTTTGTTCGAGTGCTTCGTCAAAATCTGTAAACCGCGGGATGTCATCTCCGAGTGCTTCCGCCAGTGCTTCCGAGCTGCTTAAGTTTCTCGTCACAATTCCCACATTTCGCACTCCGTCAATCTGGGCATAGGCTTTGGCATGCAGCGTGCCCATAAACCCAGCACCTACGATTAACACTTTGATCTCATTACTCATTGTTTTCTCCTGGTTAGTGTTCTTACTAATACAGTAAATCCATTAGATATTTAGCCAATTAAGTCCGGACTTCACTCTAGGCACCAGAGAATTATCCGCTCCAACTTTGCTCTTCCAACTACGTCGGATAAACTGCGCATCGGAAACAGTGTGTTGGACCGGTGGACCGTTGTATCATTAGGAAAATATTCCCGAATTATGACGAACTGATATGATACCCCGATTTATCAGCAAGGGGCAAACAGGCCAGAGGGCTGGTTGAGTTTCACCCCAACCAGCCACAATTGATCAATTCTGTTTAAACCGGAACGATTCAATTCCCTGTGCGAGTAAATCTTCCGGGATGAGCACAGGCAGTCTACAAAAATCGCTCGTCCGCTGGGAAACCTCTTTTAATAAGTTTGACTGCGGCTTCCATTTCTTCTATCGATCCGTGATGCCCGGCTGCGATTTACTGATCTACAAATTATTTAAAGTTATCGATTTGCTGATTATTGAATATTGGTGGTTCGGAATTACTGTTATCTCCGCAACCAACCATTAACGTCATGGCAGCAACAAAAGCTAATGCTGGATTTTTCAATAATCTACTCCTAAGAACTGACTCCAAAATAACACTTAACTTACCTGCTACAACTCCTTCAACGGCTTATAGCTCACTAGTTCTACAAAGACGCAGACGCAGGGCGCAAAAACTGCCGGTCCTGTTAATTCAATGGTGACTTATTAACCTAGCAGGTCTGTTTCAACTAGTTCATGTCTGAGGCTGAACCGAGTAAAATAAATTAGACTCGCCGGTTCGCTCTTGAATTACTTAAAGTCTTAATTAGTTACATATCACTCATTTCGGAATTCATTCATGACCAACATTGTTAAACCCCTGCTGGTAATACTGTTGGTCTCCACAGTTCACGCTCAGTCGGCGGACGTCTTACTAACCAATGCGACCATTTACGATGGCGTCGCTATCACTCCAACAACCGGAGATGTCGCTATTGATGGCGGAGTGATTGTCGCTGTCGGAAAACAACTTCCTCACACAGCAACTCACAAAATTGACTGTGCAGGCATGATCATTTGCCCGGGTTTCATCGATCTGCACAATCACAGTGACCGTCAGATCATCGTGGATGCCACTCGAGCAAATGTCAATTACCTATTACAGGGATGCACCACCGTGGTGACTGGCAATTGCGGATCAGGGCCGGTAGACGTTGCCAAATACTACCAGCAAATTGACCGTGCCGGAGCTGGAACTAACATTGCTCACCTACTTCCTCAGGGAGGTTTGCGGCTTGAGGTGATGGGAAGTGAGCGTCGCAGACCTACGGATTCCGAATTGAATAAGATGCTCGAGCTCGCCAATCAAGCAATGCTCGACGGCGCATGGGGAATGTCGACAGGTCTCATCTATGTTCCCAGTTCATATGCTAATACCGAAGAACTGATTGCCATTGCCAAAGTCGTGGCTCAGCATCAGGGAATCTACGCCAGCCATATTCGTGGTGAAGGGAGTGTCTTACTCGATTCGGTTCAGGAGGCGATGGAAATCGGGAAAGAAGCCAATCTACCGGTACACATTTCTCACTTCAAATCGAGTGGGCAAAACAATTGGGGACTCGTACGTGTTGCCATAAAAACCATCGAAACAGCCCGCAAAAATGGTCAAATCGTTACGGCGGATCAATATCCATACCGAGCATCGAGTACCTCACTGAGTGCCACTCTGATCCCCACCTGGGCTCGAGCAGGTGGACGTTCGGAAATGATAAAACGACTCGATTCGCAAGAGCATGGTGAAAAAATCCGTCAGAGTATTCGTGATGGTCTAAAACGACGTGATGGTGGAGCAACCATCAAAATCGGGCGTTGTTTTAATCAGGCCTGGGTTGGCAAGAGTGTAGCAGAGATCGCTCACATCACTGGAAAGACCGGGTTGGAAGTGGTGGAAGAAATCGAGCGTAATGGTGGTGCCGCTGTCGTGAGCTTTAGCATGAGTCCGGAAGATATCCGACACGTCATGACAGTCCCGTGGGTGGCAACCGCTTCGGATGGCCGCGCCTATTTACCCGGTGCCGACAAGCCACATCCACGAAGTTATGGCACCTTCCCACGCAAGATTCATCAGTTCGCTCAGACTGAAAAAGTGATTAGTATTGGACATGCCATTCGAAGTTCAACCTCGCTGCCTGCCAAAATACTGGGAATGACCGATCGCGGCATTATCAAAACCGGTTTGATTGCAGACATTGCTGTTTTCGACCCTGAGAAACTCAAAGATGCCGCAACCTTTGATGATCCTCATCAGTACAGTGAGGGAATCGAATATGTCTTTATCGGTGGCCAGTTATCAGTCTATCGCGGCAAAGTAACCGGTGGTTTGCACGGACGCGCTATGCGCATGAAATAGTGAAACAAATGCCTATTAGTTTTTAACAGCCTTCTGAATCTTTCCAAGCTTTCCGGCTAACCAGTTGTATCGCAATGGATACCATACAGGCGTAATGACGTAATAGGATTTTGATATGAATATTGACCGCATACTTCCACGACAACGCCCTAACGAAAAAATAAAAGGATACCAATCCTGGAGGAATCTGGCGTTTCTCCACTGGGAAGTTCCGGTGGAAGAATTAGAACCTCTGCTACCTGAAGGACTTCAGCCGGACCTTTTTGAGGGTAAAGCTTATGTAGGATTAGTCCCGTTTGAAATGAGAGACGTACGGCCTGTCTGGTGTCCTAAAGCCCTCGGATTTAATTTTTTGGAAACCAACGTAAGAACTTATGTGCTTCATAAGAATGAACCGGGCGTCTTCTTTTTTTCACTGGATGCTACTTCGCTGACTGCTGTAAAAATAGCACGCTGGGTCTGGCACCTTCCCTATTTTCATTCAGCCATGACATTTTCGAATGAACAAACTACATATGAATATGGACTGAAGCGGACAAACCACATCCAATCAAAAGTCAAAATAAAATCCGGGCAAGCATTACCTCCAAGCCGGCCTGACTCACTCGAGTACTTCCTTTTAGAACGCTATCTACTTTTCACTCAACTGAGAGGACAAATACTACGTGGGCAGGTTCATCATATTCCCTACCCTGCCCGTGATGCAGAATTAATTAATTGTGACGATCAGTTAGTCGAGGTAAGTGGATTTAGCGGTTTAATTTCATCACCGGATCTTGTCCACTTCTCTGAGGGAGTAGACGTAGAAATCTATCCGTTAAAATCAATTCGATGATTTGAATAAATAAGAAACTTAAAAACAAAAGAATTCAGGGGACAATGCCATACGTTGCATTGTCCCCTGAAAGGATATTAAGCCGGTTCAGGAACGAGATGTTCCTAGAGCATTTATTTTAGTGGTCGTGATCGTGACCACCTTCCTGGCCTCGGGACTCAGAGTATTCTGAATCAGTGAAATGTCCGTTAGGACATACCACGGAAACGAACTTAGCAGGTTCCACACTCACGTCGAACAACGCGATATAGTGGTTAAACTGATTCTTGGCGACGCCACCGTGATAAGGAGCATCTCCGAGACTGGCAAATGTTCCACCGCCAACGAGGGTCGAAGCATCACCAATACCAAGGGCAACTAA
>MDTD01020998.1_pt1 | contig 14859 bp, 12 predicted proteins | sample 811221 | NCBI WGS metagenome assembly MDTD01 (sample SAMN05326646, study PRJNA326480) | marine metagenome | isolation source: seawater | place: Pacific Ocean: South West | collected 2011
GGCGCGGCAGGCCTCGATCACCTCAACGGCGAAACGACCACGAGCCGCCATCGAGCCACCATAACCATCGGTGCGTTGGTTCGTGCCCTCCCAGAAGAATTGATCAATCAGATACCCGTGCGCACCATGGATCTCCACGGCATCAAAACCGAGGCGCTGCGCGTCTCGAGCCCCTTCTGCAAAGGCGCGAACCACGTCGTCGATATCCTGCTGCGTCATAACGTGCCGCGTTACTTTACCCGGCACATTCATCCCAGAGGGTGTATAGCCATCAACATCGCCCTCAGGCATCACACCGCGCTTACGCATGCCGCCACAGTGCCACAGCTGGGGTGCAATCTTTCCTCCCTCCGCGTGCACAGCATCAACCACCTTTTTCCAGCCCGCCAGACGCTCTTCTCCGTGAAAATAGGGCACGTCTGGGTAGCCATTGGCTGCAATATGGTTGGGGCAGGTGCCCTCGGTAATGATGAGGCCAACACCACCAGCCGCGCGGCGCCTGTAGTACTCCACCGACGCATCACTCGGTACGTTATCCGGCGAGTGATTGCGGGTCATCGGCGCCATCACCACGCGGTTCTGGGTTTCCAGTGACTTCAGGGAAAAAGATTTAAACAGGCTATTAATGGCGGACACAGGCGACCTCTTAACAATGATTTAGCAGAGTGGTGTAGCGCCTTTGAGACGCCTTGAATGAGGACCGCAGACTACCGTAAACGCGCTCCGCCGTCTTACTCCCTGTAGCCTAAGAACGGGGCCGAAAAATAGGGCCGAAAAGTGCAGCCGAAGAATGAGGCCGAAAATAGAGACCGTCAGGGTTACAGCGGTTACCCGACGGGACAGCTCAGTCGACATATCCATTGGGATGCTGCTGATGCCAGCGCCAGGCACTGCTGATGATTTCGTCTAAATCGGTATAGACAGGCTTCCAACCCAAGTCATCTCGAATACGCTGACTCGACGCCACCAGCCGGGCGGGGTCGCCCGCACGTCGCGGCCCCAACACAGTCGGAATCTCGACGCCCGTGACACGTTGCGCTGCATTGATGACCTCTCGCACGCTGAATCCTTCGCCATTGCCGAGGTTGTAGGTGCAGTTCCCCGCATCGAGCACGTCCAATGCCAAAGCATGCGCCTCCGCCAGATCGAGCACGTGTACGTAATCCCGCACACAGGTGCCATCAGGGGTTGGGTAGTCATTCCCAAAAACCGTGATGCCCTCCCGTTGCCCCGATGCAGCCTGAAGGACCAGCGGAATCAAATGCGTTTCGGGGGAGTGGTGCTCTCCCCGGGATTCACTGGCGCCCGCAGCGTTGAAATAGCGCAGGCAGGCATAGCGCAGGCCCTTCGTCTCTGACAGCCAGTGCAATGCGCGCTCCAGCATCCATTTGGATTCTCCATACGGACTGCCGGGCGCCACGGGGTACTGCTCGTCAATCAACAGGGCCTCGGGCGCGCCAAACAAATTAGCAGTGGATGAAAGAATGAAACGCGGCACCCCAAACTCGATGCAGGCCTCCATCAGGTTAAGGCCCTGCGTCACGTTGTCACGGAGATACAAAAAAGGCGCGTCCATTGACTGCCCCACCAGGGACCGGGCGGCGAAATGCATGACCGCATCAGGCCGTTGCTCCCTCACGGTCGCGCGAATCTCGTCGACAGCGGCTAAATCGCCCTGTACCCAATGAGCCTCATTGGGGACCGCGGCGCGGTGACCCTGCGACAAGTTATCAAACACGACCACTTCGTGGCCTTTGCCGAGCAACACCTCGGTGGCAATGCTGCCAATATATCCGGCACCGCCGGTTACCAAGATCTTCATCGCGCCATCCTCAAGGCCCTACTCAACGCATTCCATAGCGCCTGTGATGCTACCGTAATCCGATGCGACGGATCTCGTAAACGTCGTCGTTACCGTGACATAACGCCCGCGACCGCGTCGCGCAATCGCGCGGCGGCCGATTCGGGAGTGAGGTCTCGCTGCACTTCACTCAGCATTTCGTAGCCCACCATGTGTTTGCGCACCGAGGCTGAACGTAACAAAGGCGGGTAGAGATGCGCGTGCAACTGCCATGCAGGCGTGGCCTCCGTACCCGGCGCGCCGTGCCAACCCATCGTGTACGGACAGGGGGTGTTGAAAAGCACGTCATAACCCCGCATCAATGTCCCGAGTAGATCCGCCAGCATCCGCTGCTCATCGGGCTGTAAGCCATCTAGGTGCTCGATGTGGCGCTTTGGTAATACCAGCGTCTCGAAGGGCCATACCGCCCAATAGGGCACGACCGCGGTCCAGTGAGCGTTGTCGAGGACCAGCCTGTCCCCCAGTGCGGCCTCCTGCTCTCGATACACCTGCAACAATACGCTGCCGTGTGCGTCGAGCCACGCTTCTTGTTGTGCAAGTTCCTTGACGGCCTCGTTGGGCAGACTGTCGACGGCCCAAATTTGCCCGTGAGGATGTGGATTGGAGCACCCCATTGCCGCGCCGCGGTTTTCGAACACCTGCACCCACTGGTATTGCGCTCGCAAGCTGCGCACTTCCTCAACCCACAGCGCCACCACCGCGGAGGCCTCTTCCGTCGAGAGTGTCGACAGCGTTTTTCGATGATCCGGGTGGTAACACAGCACCCGACAACGCCCGGTAACAGGCGAGGCGGTAAACAGCTCAGGGGCGCCACCCGGTACCGAGAGCAACTCGGACTGAACCGGAGTGGCCTGCGCATCACTGAGTGCGGGAAAATCATTATCAAAGGCCCAGGGGCCGACATAGTTCGGGTTGCTGGCGCCCGTCGCACGAGTATTCCCGGGGCACAGATAGCAAGCAGGGTCGTAGAAATTGGTTGGGGCGGACGCTTCAGCGGTTTCCTCTCCCTGCCAGGGACGCGCCGTACGCTGGGGCGAAACGGTGACCCACTCGCCCGTGAGCGGGTTGCGGCGGCGATGCGGCATGGTGTCAACAGGCTTCATGATGGACGTGCGTTCAATGCGCGGGCACCTGCGGAGGCCGTGACGTGGAAACACTCGGGTTGATGGCCGATTTCTCGCAAATAACCCTCCTGCAGCGAGGCAGCGATACGTTCCAGCCCCGCGCGCTCCACAAGCACGACAGCACAACCGCCAAAGCCTCCGCCCGTCATACGCGCACCCAGTACGCCCCGCTCTGCGCAGGCCAGCTCGACCAATCGGTCAAGCTCATCGCATGACACCTCATAGTCATCCCTCAATGAAGCGTGGCTGTCTGTCATCAACGCGCCCAAACCGTCCCAGTCTTTTTTCTGTATCGCAGCCGCCGCTTGCTGCACGCGCGCGTTCTCGGTCACCACGTGACGCACCCGTTTGCAAAGCGACGATGAAGCCAGCAGGTCGATATCGCCCAACACCACCCCTCGCAATGTCGACACACCCAAGCATTCTGCGGCCTGCTCACATTCGAACCGACGCTGTGCGTAAGCACTCTCGGCGAGAGCATGGGAGACACCACTGTGTATGACCAGCAGCGAGATATTATCCAAAGTCAGGGAGACAGGTGTCGCGTCCTGATTCGCGCAGTCGAGCGCCATCGCGTGGCCTGCCTTTGCCATGTCGACCACCGTCTGATCCATAATGCCGCAGGGCACACCGGCCATCTGCCGCTCGGCCTGCACACAGGCTCGGATACGGTCATATGAGTGCACCTGGTGCTTCGAGACCGCTTCCAACAAATGCGCTACCGCCAGCTCCAATGCGGCACTGCTCGATAGCCCACCTCCCGCCGGAACGCTTGAGGCGATGACAATATCCATTGCCGGACACCGCACACCCAGACGCTGATACTCAGCGATCACTCCCTGAATATAGCGAGCCCATTGCTGCGGATGGGGATGAGCCAGATCTGCCAGAGACAGACTGATCTCCTCTTCGAGCGCCAAACTGTAGACGCGCAACTGCGCACCCGATTGCCGCTCGGCGGCCACCACAACCGTGTACCGGTCGATCGCGATGGGCAGCACCCGGCCGTCGTTGTAGTCAGTGTGATCACCCATCAGATTCACGCGACCGGGCGCGACCGCATGCCACTGCGGTGTCCGACCATAAACCCTCTGGCATGCCTGCGTTGCGGTGGCGAGCAAGGACGACAGTGACGAGGCGGAATCAATCATGGTTACTTTAGTGGCGGGTTCAGTGGCGATTTAAGTGACGAGTAGTGAAGAAACATGGGACCCGCGGAAGAGACAAGCTGGGCACTATCGTGTCAGTGCCGATCCGTGGCCTGAGGGCCAGCGTACACCAACATAACTCCCTTTGTGCCGCCGATCATGCGACAGCTTCACTGGTTCCAGACTGATCTTCGTCTTACTGATAACCCTGCGCTGTCCAGCGCCTGCGACGCAGACTCGCTCCTGTGTGTTTACCTGATGCCCAAGCCCAGGCCCTGGTGCAACCTCACCGGCCTCGGGGCCCAGCGGGATCGCTTCCTGCGCGAGTCACTCCAGGAGCTCAAGCTGCAGCTGCAACAGTTTGGTCAGGACCTGATGGTATTGGAGGGCTCACCTGAATTGGTGCTACCCAATTTGGTCGATCGATTCAGTGTGGACCGGATAACCTGCAGCTTTTCACCGGGCTGGCACGAAGCGCAGGCCGTCAGCTTTCTGCAAGAGAAGCTGCCGATTCCTCTGGATGTTTTCCGCGGTACCACACTCTTTGACGCAGAACAGTTTCCCTTCGAGATTGAGGACCTTTCCGACACCTTTTCGCCCTTCCGGCGCAAAGTCGAAAAGATCAATGTTCATCGTCCACTGCCCGTCCCCAGAGACCTGCCACCTCCACCCTCGGCACAATTCGATGCGATCCCGCGGGCCAGCGCGGCACCCCACCCTGGTCTGCCCTTGCCTGGCGGCAGTCGCGCGGGGCTGCGGCGTCTCGATCAGTTTTTGTTCCAAACCCATGCCATTGCCGACTATAAACAAACCCGAAACGACCTCGATGGCTTGAGTGGCTCCAGCACACTGTCGCCCTGGCTCGCCAATGGCTCACTGTCGGTGCGAACTGTGGCACACGATATTTTTCGCTACGAGCGAGAGGAGCAGTCGAATGAGTCGACATACTGGCTATTCTTTGAATTACTGTGGCGGGAGTTTTTTCACTGGCGCGCGGTCCTGGACGAGCGCGCACTCTTCAAGCAAAACGGTCGCAGCGGCAAGCGCTTGCTGGCGACCTTTGAACCCCGTCAATTCGCCCGCTGGTGTGCTGGTGACACCGACTACCCGCTGGTCAACGCCTTGATGCGGCAACTCAATGCGACCGGCTGGATGAGCAATCGCGGCCGTCAAATCGCCGCCTCCTGCTTGATCCACGAACTGGGTCTGGATTGGCGCTACGGGGCGGCGTATTTCGAGCAGCAGTTGATCGACTATGACGTCGGCAGCAACTACGGGAACTGGCAGTACATTGCCGGCGTGGGGAGCGACCCACGCGGAGGGCGACAGTTCAACCTCGCCAAACAAGCTGCACAGTACGACCCAGATAACACCTTCACCGCGAAATGGCAGGGGTATCGCCCCGCGCAACCAGAACACGTGGTCGACGGCGCCGACTGGCCCATTTCCGAGCCGCGCTGATGGCGCAGCGCAAGAAATCAGACCTGCCGAGCAAGATTTGTCCGGTCTGCGATCGCCCCTTTAGCTGGCGGGCGCGCTGGAAAAACCAGTGGGACGACATCGTGTACTGCTCAAAACGATGTAGCGGACAACGCTGGCGGCTGAAGCGAGCCGATCCTGACAACAAGGCATAGAGAGCACAGGTTCTGGGCTTGGCGCGTTCATGATTGCACACCCCATCCAGCGCTACGGTGCGTGCATCGAAACGCTGACAATCAGCCCCATTCAGATCAATCCGCAGCGTCGCGACCACCCATGCGGAAAGTAGCGACCACTAATGGGGAGAGTGGCGATCACCAATGCGGAAAGCACCGCCCACCAGTGCTGCCGCGCAGCGCTTGAGCGGGCTACAGCGCCTCGAGTTGATCCAGCGTTTGATCTGCCCACTGCAACACTGACTCACGGTCAGCATCGGCCCGCTTACGCCAGCCACCCAGTATCAGGCCCATCCGCGGATTCTGACTGAGCAGTTCGTTATGTCGATCGATAAAGTGCCAATACAAACCGTTGTAAGGACAAGCGCCCTCGCCCGTGACCTTCTTGGGATCGTAGCGGCACGACTTGCAGTGATCGCCTTGCTTCTGAATGTACTTACCACTGGCTGCATAGGGCTTGGATGCCATGATTCCACCGTCCGCAAATAGCGCCATACCGAGGGTGTTGGGCAGCTCCACCCATTCATAGGCGTCGATATACACGCCCAGATACCAGTCGCAGACGGACTCCACATCGAGCCCCGCGATCAATGCGAAATTACCGATCACCATGAGTCGCTGTATGTGGTGGGCGTAACCTAAATCGAGTGACTGCTTGAGGGCTTGAGACAAACAGCGCATCTGAGTGTCGCCCGTCCAAAACCAGTCTGGTAATGGCCGCGTCGCCGACAGCGCGTTCCGTGATTTGTAATCCGGCATGTGGTGCCAATAGAGCCCGCGCACGTATTCCCGCCAACCCAGAATCTGCCTGATGAATCCCTCAGCTGCTGACAATGAGCAGTGGCCCCGGCGGTAGGCTGCCTCAACCTGCTCACAGACCGCGAGCGGTTCCAGCAGACCACAGTTGAGGTACATCGAAATCAAGCCGTGAAAAAGCCACGGGGACGACTCGGCCAGCGCGTCCTGATAGGTACCGAAGTGCGGCAGCGCGTGTTCGCAAAACCAATCCAGCTCAGCCTGCGCGGCTTCATGCGTCACGGCCCAGCGAAACGTCGACAAATCACCCGGGGAATCAGGAAACGCCTGCCCAACCAGCTCAATCACCTCTCGCGTGAGATCACTGAGTTCGGGCTCCGGCCTGGCGGGAATATCGCATTGGCCACGCCAACCCGTGCGGTTGTCGGCATCGTAATTCCATTTGCCCCCTTCAGGCTGATCGGCATCCATCAAAAGCCCGTAACGCTTGCGCATCTCGCGATAGAAATACTCCATGCGGAGCTGCTTGCGCCCCTCTGCCCAGCTCGCAAAATCGCTGCGGGAGAGCAAAAAGCGCGTGTCTTCGAGTTGCTTAACCGGCAAACCAAGCGCGTCAGACCAGTCAGCCATGTGTGCCATCAAGCGGTGTTCGCCGGGCTCACAGATGTGAAGCGCCTGGCACTGCCATTCACGAACCGCCTGCTCACAAGCCGCCAGCAAGTTTCGCAGTGACGCGTCGAGGTCGTAATACGCCACCTCAAAGCCCTTGGCGCGTAGCGCCTGGGCAAAGTGTCGCATCGCGCTAAACAACAGGGCGATTTTGTGGCGGTTATGGCGAACGTAGGTGGCCTCTTCCATCACTTCCGCCATGACGATTACGACCTCGTCAGGGTCTGCGTCAATGAGGGCGGGGTGATGCCAGCTCAGCTGATCACCCAGAATCAAAATGGCGGTTTGACGTTGCATGCACAGACTACGAACACCGCCCAAGGCCAGACCAGTTGCCCCCCATTTTGAAACCGGACAGACTGCGAACATCATCAGTCACCTCACCTCCATAGGTCTCAGAACGTCATGAACGGCTTGAAAGCACTCCTTACGGCGCTAGCGGGAATGTCCGCGGTCTTCGCTGCCTGTTTTTTTCTGTTGGCGCCGGAATGGATTGATCGGGCATCGAATCAAATCGTCGGTGACGCCGGGCGTGCGCCGGGCGCCGAGGCACTGGCTCTGCATCAGCAACTCATCGTAGGTGATCTGCACGCTGATTCGGCCCTGTGGGGACGGGACCTCCTCGCCGATAATGATTGGGGTCAGGTCGACCTCCCCAAGCTCATCGCCGGCGGCGCTGCGCTGCAAATGTTTACTACCGTTACAAAATCACCCCGCGGCCAGAACTACGAGCACAATGTCACCGACGCGCCCGACAACATCACGCTGCTGGGGTTGGCGCAACGGTGGCCAGCCGATGCCCGCAATAGCTTGCTAGAGCGCGCGCTACTGCAGGGTGAGCGCGTGCGTTCTGCGGTCGCCGCACATCCCGGCTTCGCCTTCATTCAATCTAAACGCGATCTGGAGGCACTGCTCGCGCGGCGCGCTCGGGGGGAGAAGGCGGTGGGCGCTTTGCTGGGTACCGAGGGCGCCCATGCGCTGGACGGAGAACTCGACAGCATCGAGAGGCTGTACGCCGCGGGGTTCCGCATGGTGGGTCTCCAGCATTTTTTTGACAATCGGCTGGGCGGCTCGTTGCACGGAGAATCACAGAGTGGTTTAACTGACTTCGGGAAGCGCGCAGTGCGCGCCATGCAGGCGCGGGGTATTCTGATCGATGTTGCGCATAGCAGCGAAGCAACGGTGCACGACACCCTGCAGGAAACCGGTGGCGCTGCACTGATTGTGAGTCACACCGGATTCAAGGGCCACTGCCCGAGTCCGCGCAACATCAGTGATGAGACCATGGCCATGATCGCGAAGGCGGGCGGTTTGATTGGCGTAGGATTTTGGGCCGACGTGACCTGTGGCGAAGGGATAGGCGCCATCGTGAGCGCGATTCGCTATGGCATCGATCACTTTGGCCTGGACCATATCGCGCTAGGCTCAGACTGGGACGGTTCGGTGACAACGCCTATCGGCGCCGCGCAACTTCCTCACCTGACACAGGCGCTCCTAGATGCGGCGTTTAGCGAGGCCGAAATTCACGCTGTGATGGGAGGCAATATGGCGCGCTTCCTTGCTACACACCTACCGCCGCAATAATGGATTGGTGAGGCCCGGCGCCGAAGCCGGACCGCACCTTTACGCTCTCCTAGCGGTTATCCAGCAGTAGTGAGGCAAGACGCTTGCGATGGTGCAGCGCACCGCCGTACATCTGCTGCGCCCATTGGGCCCGACGGATAAAGAGCGTCGAATCACACTCCCAGGTGAAACCGAAGCCACCGTGGAACTGCACAGAACGGTCGCCGGCATAGACCATCACATCGTCCGCCGAGACCTTGGCCATTCGACACGCCACCTCGGCATCAACTGAAAGCGCTTCATCACCGACCACTGTCGCGCCGTGATAGACGAAGGACCGCGCGTTCTCCATGCCGACATAGATGTCTACCGTGGGGTGTTTGAGTGCCTGATAGGAGCCGATGAGCTTCCCGAACTGCTTACGCGTCTTGAGATATTCAGTGATGCTGCGCAAGCACTTATCAGCAGCCCCAGCCGTTTCAGCCGCGGTAAACAGCGCACCCAACAACAGCGTGTCCCGCAAGGCGCTGGCGACCGACTCGCCGCGTAGTACCTGTGCGGGCACCACACCTGAGAAGTCAACATTCGCAGCGCGTTTGGTGAGATCGATCAGCGTATTTGGCGCGATCGCTGCCTCGCTCAGCGCGTCGCGCTCGACAATCGCCAGCACCGGCGCGCCACCCTCGTTGGCGACTGCGACAAAGATATCGGCAACGCCCGCATCGGAGACATAGTGCTTGGCTCCGCTAAGTGTGCCATCAGCATTTAACGCAACACCCAAGTTCGCAGCGCCCCAATCGGCCTGATCGAGTAATGCGACAGTGGCCACACTACCGCCGCAGAGCCTACCGAGCCAATCCGCCGCCGATTCCCCCGCAGCGCGCCAGATCAGCTGACCCGCAAGAGTGGTGCTTAACAACGGGGTGCCCAAGAGACCGCTACCCAAGGCTTCAAAAACGGGCACGGCAGATCCCACGCCCATACCCGCACCGCCCACCGTGTCGGGCAGCGCGATGCCTGCCCAACCCATCTCAACCATCGACTGCCAAATCGCAGCGTCGTAGCCGGTCTCGGTTTCCAAATGCGACCGTACGACCTCAATCGGTGCCTGATCGCGCACAAAACCGCGGGCAACATCGAGCAACATAGCCTGCTCTTCACTCAGACCAATCGAAACATTCTGTATCACTGACATGTCGGCCTCCTTACTTCGGCAGGCCGAGCACGTGCTCGGCAACGATGTTGGCTTGTACCTGAGTGGTACCGCCACCAATGGTGGCGCCAAAGTTGCTGAAGTACGCGCGCTGCCAGAAGCCGCCGCGCACCGCGTTGGCATCGCCGACATAGAGGGCACTCTGAGCCCCCTGCTTGCTTGCCGTGTACTGCTTCATGCGGCGCTCATACTCGGTGCCGCGGTATTTCACCGACAGCGCCAGACCCATGGGGTAATCCGAGTTCAGTGCAGGGATGGCCATACGCCGACCCGACAACGACAGCGCTTTGGCTTCCATCACAAAACTCACGAGGTCATCGCGTACCACGGGATCAGAGAGCAGCGGCTCACCATCGTGCTCAAGCTGCGCGAGCTCATCAATCATGTCGTCGATCTGAATGGTCACACCCCAGTGGCCACTGGCCTGACCTGCTGTGACGCCCCTCTCGTATTCGAGGGTTTTCATGGCAACAGTCCAACCGCCTCCCTCTTCACCCATCAGGCAACTGGCCGGAATGCGGGCATCCGTGAAAAAGGTTTGGTTAAAGCCGTATTCCCCGGTCACTTTTCGAATGGGGTGTGCTTCGACACCCTCGATCTTCATAGGCGACAAAAAGAACGATAGCCCGTCGTATTTTCGCTCGGTATTGGTATTGGTCCGCGCCAACAAAATCATGTGGTCAGCATAATTGCCCAGGGTCGTCCAGATCTTGGACCCGTTCACGACGTAATCGTCGCCGTCGCGCACTGCGCGGGTCTGTACCGCACCCAGATCCGAACCGTGGTCCGGCTCGGAAAAGCCCTGACACCAAATCTCCTCGCCGGAGAGAATATTTTTGACGTATTTGGCCTTCTCTTCATCAGTGCCCATATCGAGGAGCAATGGACCCACCCAGTTCAAGCCAATGGTGTTGAAGATAATCGGCGCGTTATGTTTGCCGAGTTCTTTATCGACAATATATTGGTAGGCGGGGTCCGTACCCTGGCCGCCATACTCACTGGGCCAGTGCATACCGAGGTAGCCCGCGCTCCACAGTTTGTGTTGCCACTCACGCAGAAAATCCAGCTGCTGCTCGGTGCCCACCTCTAAAAAGGTCAGCGGTAACAGGAAACCGGGGTCAGCGGGGACATTCTCCCCCATCCACGCGGCGACCTCTTTTCTGAACGCGCTCAGCGCGGCTTTGTTATCACTCATGGTGTACTCCTGATCTCCCAGAATCTGGTACTGGTGCTTATTCGAATGGGTCAGCAGTCTGGCACAGACGCAACTGCCATGTCAGCCGCTCGACGGCGTGTCCTCACGACAAACCGAATCAATTGCTCTCCAACAGAGTGGCCTCCGCCATCAGAGCATCGTGTAGAGCCGATCGGCGTCGCGTCAAACGTTGCACTCTGGGGCTACCGATAAGCCGCGAGGATACGTTTGAGTGCTGGGCCAGACGCCCTAGAGTCCGTATTGGCGCGTTGCCAAGTCGCGCATGATTTCTTCCGAGCCGCCGCCGATGGCATTCACACGCACCTCACGATAAATCCGCTCGACACGATTACCACGCATGTAGCCGAGACCGCCCAGAATCTGCATCGCCTCGCGCGCGCAAAACTCCATCACTTCGCTGGCCTGCACCTTGAGCAAGGCGATATCGCCGGGGTTGGGTGTGCCCACCTCGATCGACTCGTAACACATACGGATGTAGGCCTGTGTCGCATTTAACTGCTGCTTCATTTGCGCAATTTTGTGCCGAATCACCTGATGATCGGCGAGGCGTTTACCAAAGGTTTTGCGTTCGGTCGCCCAGGCAACCGCCTCCTCAAGACAGACGCGACCATAGGCCTCCATGGCCGCGGCCATGCCCATGCGCTCACTGTTGAAGTTGGTCATGATGACCTTGAAGCCTTCGTTTTCTGCGCCGATCACGTTTTCGACCGGCACGCGCACTTCGTCGAAATAAAGCGTCGCGGTATCCGACGCCCACCACCCCATCTTGCGGTCGAGTGGCGTTCGCGAAAAACCCTCGGCATCAGTGGGAATAAGGAGCATGGATACGCCTCCCGGCCCCGATCCACCGGTGCGCACCGCCGTTGACACCCAATTGGCGCGCATGCCGCCGGTAATGTAGGTCTTGCTGCCGCTGACAACGTAATGATCACCATCTCGCACCGCGGTCGTCGACAAATTGGCGACATCGGAACCGCCGCCGGGTTCGGTAATACCCAAGGAGATCCACTTTTCTCCGCGGAGCACAGGTGGTGCGACCTCGTCCTTCATCCACTCAGGGCCCCAGTTGATGACAGGCGGTAAACCGATGCCATGCACCATCAGCGAGGCTGATACACCACCGACACCCACACGAGACAGCTCTTCATTCACAATCCATGAGTGCCAGCTATCGCAGGGCACGCCACCGTACTGCTCGGGGTAACCCAAACCCAGCAGTCCTGCCTGCGATGCCTTGGGCCACAGCGCGTCGGGGATAGCGCCAGCCTCGTCCCAGTCATCCGCGTAGGGCATGATCTCAGTGTCGACGAAGCGCCGCAGTGCATCCCGCCAAGCGTGATGTTCTTCGGTCAAGTGCGGGTTCGCTAAACGCGCGCTGTCAAAGTCGAGACTCATAGCAAGATCCCTTTTAGTTATCGGTGTTAATGAAAGGTATTGTGACAAACTGTGCAGCGACCCGGTTTTACGCACTGATCAAGCCCGAGTCAATTCGCGTATAGGGTACAATCGCGCCCGTGATCATATCGCGCCGGGGCGCAGTGATCAGGCTACTCAGCGCTCGGGAACCCGCTATGAAATATGTCGGCCAGTCCGATTATCAGCACTCAACCACGCCAAAGATTGGCGTGCTGTTGACCAATCTGGGCACGCCCGAGGCCCCGACCGCCAAAGCGCTGAGACCCTATCTGAAGCAGTTCCTTTGGGATCCTCGAGTGGTGGAGGTGCCCCGCCCCATCTGGTGGCTGATTTTGAACGGCATCATCCTCAATACGCGGCCCAAACGATCTGCTGAGGCTTACCGTGAGGTCTGGAATGAGCGGGGCTCACCCCTTTTGGCTCACCTTGAGGATCAGGTCGCAGGCGTCGCAGAGCGGTTGAACTCGAGTTACGGCGATCAGTTCGTGGTCAGAGGCGCCATGCGCTACGGCACACCTGCCATCGGCGCAGTCCTGAGTGAGATGTTCGACGCCGGGATCCAGAAACTGGTGGTACTGCCGCTCTACCCTCAGTACGGAGGTCCAACCACTGGCTCCACCTTTGACGAAATTAGTGCCGATTTAACGCGCAGACGTTGGCTGCCGGCCTTCCGGTTTATCAGCGCTTACCACGACGATCCGCGTTATATCGGAGCGATGGCGGAGAGCATCCGTGCGCATTGGGCAGAACACGGACGGGCGCAAAAACTGGTGTTGTCGTATCACGGCATGCCCAAGCGCTACCTCGTGGAGGGCGACCCCTACCACTGCCAATGCCACAAAACATCCCGGCTCATCGGCGAGGCCTTGGGCCTCGCAGACGGCGACATGATGACCACATTCCAGTCGCGCTTCGGCCGCGAGGAGTGGCTGCAGCCATATACGGACGAGACATTGCAAAGCCTACCCGCACAAGGTGTTAGCGAGGTGCAGGTTGTTTGCCCCGGCTTCTCGGCCGATTGCCTAGAAACTATCGAAGAGATCGGCATGGAGAATCGCGATACCTTCATGGAAGCAGGCGGCACCCGCTACGAGTACATTCCCTGCCTCAATGCAGACGCCGGCCACCTCGACGCGCTGACAGCACTCATTACCGATGAATTACAGGGCTGGTTGGGTCAGGAGCATGACGCTGATGTAACAGCGCGTCTGGCCAGGGATCTCGGCGCGGCGCAGTAAACATCTGGCGCAAGCTATCGGTCATTGGCGCGCGTCACCGCCAAAGCGCCATTAATGCCCGCCTTCAAACCACCCCAGTGACACGGCAATCACGATCCCGAGCAGAAAGAGCAGCGTCAGTCGAGCGCGGTCATGACTGTGAAACTGCACTTCGGGTAGCAGATCGCCCAAGGCTATACAGATAAAAGCGCCTGCCGCGAAAGCGAGGGTAGCCGGCAACCAGACCTCCAGCGAGAGAAACGGCGCGGCGCCGGCAACGAAAATGAACGCTACCGCCGGGCACAACAGCGCAAAACTCAACCCGGCGATCCAACGGGCTGAGGATGCCCAGCCGCGGGACGCCAACACTGTCTCAATGGAGAGTGCGTCAAGCGGTTTGTGTAGCAAGATCGCAAGGAAAACCCCAACGCCCGCGGCACCTGCATTCATTGGCGCGCTGACCAGGACCGCACCGAGGGCTACTCCATCGACAATGGTGTGAACGCAAAGCCCAACAAATAAACCCAATGCTCCCATTGCTTGCTCTGGAGGATGGGCGTGATCGTGCGCATGGGAATGGTTGTGCCCATCCCCCACCTCCAACGCGCAAGCCTCAGCCGCCTCTCCAAAGTCATGCTGATGAAAATGAAACCATCGCAACAGCAGCAACATGAATACCAAGCCGGCGAGGGTCCACACCATGACAGTATCGATCGCCCCCGCTGCGGAATAGCTATGTGGAACAAGGTGGAGCAATGCCACACCCAACATCAGGCCTGAAACCAAACTCAAGATCATTTGTGTTCGGGTATGGGTCATTTTGAAGAGGCGCGGCAGACCGCTCCCCAACAGTGACGCTAAGAATAAAGCCGCCCCATAGATGGCCACCAATGGCAGTGCGCTCATAAAGCTAGCCCGCCACCAAGTTATCGCGGTGAATCATTTCCGGATCTCCGCGGTAGCCCAATACGAGCTCAATGTCAGCGGACGCTTTCCCGACCAGTGCAGTGGCCTCCTGAGA
>MDTD01181116.1_pt1 | contig 14856 bp, 17 predicted proteins | sample 811221 | NCBI WGS metagenome assembly MDTD01 (sample SAMN05326646, study PRJNA326480) | marine metagenome | isolation source: seawater | place: Pacific Ocean: South West | collected 2011
ACCAGGACAGTATAACTGGAAATTATCTTTCTGGTAAAAAATTTATACCTATACCTAAAAAACGAAGGACTGCAAAAAATGGGAGATTTATTGAAATTAGTGGTGCAAGCGGAAATAATTTAAAGAAAGTAAATTTAAAAATTCCTGTTGGAACATTTACCTGCGTGACAGGTGTCTCTGGAAGTGGAAAGTCTACGCTTATACTTCACACCCTTTATAATGCATTTAATTTAATATTAAATAAAAATAAAAGTAGAAAAGTTCCAAAAGCTTTTACAGGATTTAAGGGCACAGAATTGATTGATAAAATAATTGATATTGATCAATCTCCAATAGGTAGAACACCAAGATCAAATCCAGCTACTTATACTGGAGCATTTGGCCCTATCAGAGAATGGTTCGCTGGACTACCAGAATCAAAAGCTAGAGGATATAAAGTAGGAAGATACTCATTCAATGTTAAAGGAGGTCGATGTGAAACATGTGAGGGAGATGGTGTTTTAACCTATGAGATGCATTTCTTACCAGATGTATTTATACCCTGCGATACCTGTAAAGGAGCTAGATATAATAGAGAAACACTTGAGATAAGATTTAAAGGAAAAAATATAGCTGATGTTTTGGACATGACAGTTGATGAAGGTTGTGATTTTTTTGAAAATATTCAAAGTATTAGATCAAAACTAATTACCTTAAAACACGTAGGACTTGGGTATATGAAAATTGGACAGCAAGCCACTACTTTATCTGGAGGTGAAGCTCAAAGAATTAAATTAGCCAAAGAATTATCGAAAAGACCTACTGGAAGAACATTATATATACTTGACGAGCCTACAACTGGTTTGCACTCACATGACATAAAAAAATTATTAGAAATTTTACAAGCATTTGCAAATACTGGAAATACTGTTGTAGTAATTGAACATAATTTGGATGTTATTAAAACAGCAGATCATATTATAGATATGGGTCCAGAAGGAGGTGTAAATGGTGGTAGAATAATAGCTGAAGGAACCCCTGAAAAAGTATCAGTAGTAAAAGAGAGTTATACCGGCAAATTTATTAGAGAAATCATTGGTAATAATTCAATGAAAAAGACTGCTTAAAAATATAATTCATGTTATAAAGAAACAATGGTAAATATATTACAATCTCTATCAAAAACAGTACACCTATCTTTGGGGATTGCTATTTTATTATTATTTGGACTTCATTTTTTTGGAGATGGGTTTGTTTTTGACAGATATTTTTTTAGTTGGTTTTTCAGGTATATACATGTTTTAACAGGTATTATGTGGATTGGTTTGTTGTGGTATTTTAACTTTGTACAAATTCCTTCAATGCCAAATATTCCTGACGAACAAAAACCCGCAATTGGAAAGGTTATAGCTCCAAAAGCATTATTTTGGTTTAGGTGGGCAGCCTTAGGAACGATTGTTTCTGGCTTAATTGTTTCATATCTGCAAGGATACGTTCATCAAGCTATGATTTTAGGTATCGGCGGAGGAGATCCAAAAAGTACAGCAATTGGCATTGGTATGTGGCTTGGGATAATAATGGCTTATAACGTATGGTTTGTAATATGGCCAAACCAAAAAAAAGCTTTAGGTATGATAGAATGCACACCTGAAGAAAAAGCAAAATCAGCGAAAACGGCAATGATTTTTTCAAGAATAAACACTCTACTGTCTTTCCCAATGCTACTTTCCATGGTAGCTGCACAAAATCTTTATTAGTTAAGGAACAATTTTTTCCTCTTTTTTTTCTAAGGTTTTATGACTTACTTTAAAAAATTTAAGTATTGGAGATGCTACAAAAATTGAAGAATAAGTACCAATTATAACACCTAAAATCATAGCAAAAGAGAAACCTCTCAATATTTCACCTCCTAAAATATAAATTGAAACTAAAGCTAATAATGTAGTAATTGAAGTAATAATTGTTCTAGCTAATGTTTCATTAATAGATAAATTAGAGACATCGCTTATACTTATCTTTGTATATTTAAATAAATTTTCTCTTATTCGATCGTAAATAACTACAGTATCATTCATTGAATAACCAACTATAGTAAGGACAGCAGCTATGATAGACAAATTAATTTCTAATGATAAAAGAGAAAAAATACCCAAAGTTATAATGACATCGTGGAATAATGCGATAATAGAACCTAAACTGAATTGCCATTCAAATCTAACCCATATATAAAAAAGCATTGCCACGAGCGCAAGTGAAATTGCTATAACTGAGGACTCTAATAACTCTGCGCTAACTTTTGGGCCAACATTCTCAACTCTTCTGAAATCAATATCAGCATTTAAATTATCAGTTAAAGTTTTTTTTATTTCTGGGATAAGACTATTGTTATTATTCTTTTGCTCTACTTTGATCAAAAAATCACCATCTTTTCCAAATTTTTTAACATTTATATCACCTAAATTCATTGTTTTTAAAGAGTCTCTTATAGAAGAGTCATCGATAGAAGTTTCAGTTCTTAATTCAATTAAAGTTCCTCCTTTAAAATCTATTCCATAATTTAAACCTTTGAAACTAATAAATGCTATACTCAAAGTGAAAACAATTATTGAGGCAATATTTGCTTTTTTAAATTTCGATACAAAGTTAATATTCTTAATCATTTATTTTTATACCTTTATTACTTCTTAAAACTATCATTGAAGTTAAGTGTCTTGCTAAAAAATAAGCTGTAAATAATGTTGTAATAATGCCAATTCCTAAAGTTATAGCAAAACCTTTTACTGGACCAGAACCAAATGCAAATAATATTACCGCAGCTATTAGAGTAGTAATATTAGCATCAAGAACAGTAATTTTTGCTTTTGAATAACCTATATCAAATGCATGAATAATTGATTTTTCTGTTTTTAATTCTTCTTTAATTCTCTCAAAGATTAGAACATTCGCATCTACAGCCATACCAACAGTTAAAATAATTCCAGCTATTCCAGGTAAAGTTAATGTGGCTTCCAAAATTGTTAATACACCAATCAACATAAGTAAATTTGCTATAAGGGCAGTATTGGCTACTAGACCAAACAATCTGTATTTGTAAAACATAAAAAAAATAACTAAAATAAATCCAACAATCAGGGATATTATTCCAGATTTAATAGAGTCTTCGCCTAAATCAGGGCCAACGGATCTTTCCTCAACTACGTTTAAAGGTGTCGGTAAGGCTCCTGATCTTAACAACAGCGCCAAATCTGTTGCCTCTTGAAAGGTAAAATTTCCTGAAATCATTCCATTTCCAGAGGTTATTGGTTCGTTAATTTTAGGAGCACTAATAATTTTACCATCAAGTATTATTGCTAACCTTTTTCCCACATTATCTGTAGTGGTTCTTCCAAATTTTTGAGCACCAAGTCTATCTAATTTGAATGAAACATTAGGTTCATTTTGCTGATTTTGAACGCTTGGCTGAGCATCAATCAAATTCTCACCACTCATTACAATTCTTTTGCTTACTTTTAATGTTTCACCAGTCTCAGATACCAACTCATCAACACCAAATTCAGAGTTTTCACTTACCATTCTAAAATTTAGTTGCGCGGTTTTACCTAAAAGTTTTTTTATTCTTTCAGGATCTTTTAGGCCTGGTAATTCAACTAAAATTCTTTTTTCACCTCTTTGAAGGATAGTTGGCTCTTTGGTTCCAATATCGTCAATTCTACGTCTGACTATTTCTATAGATTGTTTCAATGCTGCATTATTTATAGAAAGCAATCCAAATTTAGAAAATGAAACTTCAACATAATTATTTTGAAGTTTTTTATAATCTAATTCAAAAGATCTATAATTATCAATATACGAATTTACTAAGTTGTTTTTTTTTGAATAAAAAATTAATTCAAATTTTTCTAAATCATTAATTTTAAAAGATAGAGAAAAATTCTTAATTTTAAAATCTGAATAATCTAAATTATTTTCTTTTAGTAATTTTTTAATTGGAATAACTTTTGACTGGATTTTTTCCTCAATTAGTAAGTCAGAGTTTATTTCTAGCAAAAGATATGAACCACCTTGTAAATCTAAACCTAAATTTACTTTTTTGTCTAATATTAAATTATCTTTGTTCTGTAGATTCAATATAGAAAAAAATGAGATGATTAAAAATATTAAATAAATTGAAATAATGTGTATTTTTGAAAAATTTAACACGAAAAAGAATTATTTTTTAACTTCTTCTTTTTTAAGCAAACTAGTAATTGTAGATCTGATAATTTGAACTTTAGTACCCTCTCCAATAATAACTTCTATTCGGTCATCCTCCATAACGCGTTCGACTATTCCGATTATACCACCAGACGTAATTACCTCGTCACCTCTTTTTAAAGACTCGACCATAGTTTTATGGTCTTTTACCCTTTTTTGCTGCGGTCTAATTAAGAAAAAGTAAAAAATTACAAATATTAATATTAAAGGTATAAATTGTGCTATTCCTTGTCCACTCATCAAATGACAATTATAATAAATGTATTAAATTAACAAGTTAAATTTTATCAAATTTTATCCAAATTATTCATATATTTTTTTAAAACATTTGGAATGGTTATTGAACCATCTTCATTTTGATTGTTTTCTATAAGAGCTATCATAAGTCTACCTACTGCTAAGCCTGAACCATTCAAGGTACCAACAAATTCATTGCCATTTTTAGATTTATATTTTGCACCCATTCTTCTAGCTTGAAAAGATCCGCAAGATGAACAGCTAGAAATTTCTCTATATTTATTTTCCGAAGGTATCCAAGCCTCAATATCAAAAGTTTTTTCAGCACTAAAGCCCATATCACCTGAAGATAATAATATTATTTGGAAGGGAATCTCAAGTTTTTCTAATATTCTTTTTGCACAATTAAGCATTCTGTCAAGCTCAGCTTGACAGTTATGCGGCTCTACTATGCTTACAAGTTCAACTTTGTAAAATTGGTGTTGCCTAATCATGCCTTTAGTGTCTTTACCATAGCTACCAGCTTCTTTACGGAAACAAGGCGTTGAAGCTACAAATCTTTTAGGAAGTTCCTCAATCTTTAAAATAGAATCTCTTACTATATTTGTCAAAACAACCTCAGCAGTTGGAATTAAAAATTTTCTTTGGTCAGTATCATTTAACTTAATTTCAAATTGATCTTCTTCAAACTTAGGTAATTGACCAGTTCCAAACATAACATCTTCATTTACAATTAATGGTGGTGAAATTTCTGTATATTTAAATTCAATTGTATGAACATCTAACATAAAGTTAATAAGAGCTCTTTCTAGTAATGCAATTTTATCTTTTAAGACAACGTATCGTGAACCAGATAGTTTAATTGATGTATCAAAATCTATTCTATTTTCTTTTTTTCCAATTTCAGTATGGGTTTTGGGCTTAAAAGAAAACTTTTTAATAGTTCCAAATTTCTTAATTAATTTATTTGATTTATCATCTTTTCCGACTGGAACATCGTCTAAAGCAACATTTGGCAAAACATATAATAATTCATTTAATTTATTTTGATTAATATTTTGATCATTAGATATTTTGGAAATTTCTTCAGAGATTTTTTTTGATTTTTCAAAATTTGATTTTACTTTCGATTTCGATAATATTTTTTTTTCTTGTTCTAACTTCTCTTTTTCAGCTATAAGCCTTCTATTATTTTTATCTAAATTTTCAAATTCCTTTATGTTGAAATTACAATTTCTTTCTAATAATTTTTTTTTAAAATTATTTATATTTTTTCTTAAATCTTTAATGTTATGCATCTTCTAAATTTTTTCTTTATTTTTCTTTTCGTTGAATCTAACTGTAAATATAGATAATTCATAAAGTAATAATAGAGGTATTGCTAGTCCAACTTGTGTAATCGGGTCTGGAGGAGTTAAAATAGCTGCTAAAGCAAAAATAATAACAATTACATACCTTCTTCTTTTTTTCAGATACTCAGAATTAACTACACCTATTCTTGCTAATAAGTTTAATAATATAGGTAGTTGAAAACTTATACCGAAAGCGAAAATTAATCTCATTATTAAAGATAAATACTCATTAACTTTTGCCTCTAATTGAATTGGTAAACTTGAATTAGAACCCAATGTTTCAAAAGATAAAAAAAACTTAATAGCTAATGGCATTACTAAATAATAAACAATAAGGGCTCCGAATAAAAATAATATAGGAGTTGATATTAGATAAGGCAGTATCGCTTTTTTTTCATATTTATAAAGACCTGGTGCAATAAATTTATAGATTTGTATCAAAAGCACTGGACTTCCAAAAAAAATTGCAGAAAAAAATGCTACTTTTATATAAGTTATAAATGTTTCATGTAATGCTGTAAAAATTAGTCGTCTAGAGATAGGGTCATCTTTGACAGCCTTAGCGTAGGGATCCACTAGAAAATTATAAATATGTTCTGCAAAAATATAAGATATTATAAAAGCTACAAAAACAAATATTATTGAGTTCAAAAGCCTTGATCTTAACTCAACAAAATGACTTGTAAATGAATTGCCTTCAGCCATTTTTTTTTATATCTTTATTTTTTTCTGTATCCTCAGAAGCTATTTCTTTTTCTAATTCAATATCTTTTGTTGCCGTGGAAACTTCTCTTTGAAAATTACTTAATGTATTCTTAAACTTTCCAATATAAGATCCAATTTTTTTCAATGCTATAGGGAATTCTTTTGGTCCTAGTACTAAAATTGCAATTATTACTATTGATAAAATCTCTAACCAACCAATTTGAGGCATTTTGATTATTTATTTTCAATGTCAGAATTGTCTGACTTAGAATTGTCATCTTGATTATTTACTGAGTTATCATCAGACATTCCTTTTTTAAAACTTTTAATGCCTTTTGCAACATCACCCATCAAACTTGATATTTTACCTCTTCCAAAAAGTAAAACAACAAGTACAACTACTATAGCTATCTGCCAGAAACTAATTCCCATAGACTTAATAATATACAATAAAAAAGGTTAAATAAATATATTTATTTTTCCTCTTCGGGAGCTTTTTTTATCGCCTCATCTATCTCTTCATAAATGTTCTGTTTTTCAGACATAGACTGTTCTTTAAAGAATTTACCTGTTCCGAAAATAGATTTATCAATAGTTGATGTGTCTATTAGACCAGCAGAACCAAGTTCATCAATTGTTGGTAAATCTGATAATTTTTGAATATTAAAATGATTTAAAAAATTCTCAGTAGTTGCGTATAGAATTGGTTTTCCTGGTACATCTTTTCTACCAGCGGGTCTTACCCAATCTAACTCAAGTAAAATTTCTAGAGTGTTAGATGCGAAAGATACACCTCTTATTTCCTCAATTTCAGTTCTTGTTACGGGCTGATGATATACGATAATAGCTAATGTTTCTATTGTCGCTTTAGATAATTTTTTTTGAGTAGATTTTTGTAAAGCCATAAGTTTTGATAAATCGTTAGCTGTTCTAAAAGACCATTTATTTTTTATACAGACTAAATTAATTCCTCTTTTTTTGTAGGTTTCTTGGAGATTTTCTAATATTTTTTTTAAATTTAAATTTGTCTGAACTCTTTTTTCAATTGTTTCAACATCTAAAGGTTCAGAAGCTGCAAAAAGAATAGCCTCTACTTGTCTCTCTAATTTAGTGGGTGAAGTTGGAAAATCAATTATATTATTTTTTTTCTTATTTTTCATTTAAGATTTTTTTATCATCAACTTATCAAAAATTTTTTTTTGAGAAACTGAAATAACCCCTTCTTTTATTAATTCTAAACTAGCGGCAAATATGCCCGCAATACCAGTTCTCTTCATTCTGTTATCTGAATAATATTTTGGAATTAAGTCCATCATATTTTTCCATTCAGTTATGCTATTTAAATTTTTTCTAATAAATTTTATTCCTTCATCAGTGGTGAAAACTGGAAGTTTTGGAATATTAATATTTTGAAATGTTTTTTCCATTTGAATACTCGAGTAAGTTTTAAGAAGTTCATATAATGAAACATCATAAATAGGCGTATTAATAGATCTAATTCCTCCTTTCATACCTCTTGTAAAAATATGAATACCTAATCTCTTTTTTTGTAACATTTGATCGGATAAAATTCTTATTAATTCTAATTTTTTTAGTTGTAATTTCAATTTTTCCGCAACTTCTAATGCTTTAAAATCATCTTCATCATCTTCAGGTAAAAGTAATTTAGATTTTAGATATGCTAACCAAGTTGCCATAAGCAAAAACTCAGAGGCTGTTTCTAAGTTTAAATCTTTATTTTCTTTAATAAATTTTAAAAATTGGTCTGCAAGCAATGTTATTGATATTTCAGCAAGATCTACCTTCTGTGTTTTAGCCAAATCAAGAAGCACTTCTAAGGGTCCTTTATAATTAGGTATATCGATTGAAATTTTATTTACATTTTTTGATTCCATGTGAGATTTTACCTTAAAAATTTATAAAATTCTGATGTTTTTTTTTCAGTAAAATTATCAATATAAGGCAAGGATTTTATCAATTTAAAGTTCTCGTTCGTCTTGCCTCCGCAGTAAAGAACAAGATTACAACCTGCTATCAATGATTTTTTAGCATTGGTTAATAAATCATATTTCAATGCCTTCATTGAAATATCATCAGAAATTAAAATCCCTTTAAAACCAATTTTTTTTCGGATAACTTCAGTTATTATCGTTTTAGAAAAAGTAACAACATTTTTTTTATCTAATTTTGGATAAAGAATATGTGCTGTCATTGCAAACTTCGCTTTAGAAAATTTAAATGGGAAAAAATCAATTTCATTAAGTTTTTTATAACTTAAAGAGACTTTTGGCATTTTTTTATGACTATCAAGAGTAGCTGCTCCATGTCCAGGAATATGTTTTATAATTCCAGCAATTTTATTCTGATGTAGATACTTGATTGTAGATATACCCATTGCTTTCACAATTTTTTTATCTTTTGAAAAACTTCTATTTCCAATAATCTTAGTAGTATTACTTCTCAATACATCTAAAACTGGAACAGTATTAATATTAATACCTAAATCTTTAAGGACAATGCAAATAGAATTAATATAATGATTAAGTATACTTAAACAAATTTTATTATTATGATTAAATAAATTTCCAAAAAAACTTGCATTAAAATTATGATTAATAATATCTTGTAATCGCGAAACGGAACTGCCCTCTTCATCAACCATTATTGGAAATTTACTATTTTTTGTTAATTTTCTTATTTGAGAAATCAAATATTTAATTTGATCAATAGATTTTAAATTTCTCTTAAATAAAATGGTTCCCCATGGTTTTTCTTTTGAAAAAAGAACTCTTTCCATTTTAGAAAGTTTAGTACCTTTTATGCTAACAATTAAAGCTTTTTTTTTCATTTATTTTTTTAATAAATCCCAGAAATTTCTTTTTTTATTATCATTAATATCATTCTCAAGGGAGTTATTAAATTCTATTACATTGTTAGTATCATTATCTAAAATAGGTAAATCTTTAATTTTTTTTTTTAGAATTTCATCTATATTTGAACGATTAAAACTTCTATTATTTAAATTTTTATTAGAAGAATAAAATTTAAAAATATTATAGACAAAAAAAAGAATTAACAATACCATCAAAATATTCAATAGTTTATACATTACATTTTTTGAGGTAGTGAAACTCCCAAAATATCCATACCGTTTTTAATTACAATAGCAATTAAGTAGATAAAAATTAAAGACTCTTTTCTTTTTATTTTGCCGTTCTCAATAAATCTGAATTTACTATCCTCATTACCTTTGCTCCAGTATGAATGAAATAATGTTGACAATTCATACAAATAAAAAGGGATTTTATGAGGTTCAAGTTTAAAAGCAGAGGACTCTATTATCTTTGGCCATTCAAATATTTTTCTAATAATCTTTTCCTCATATTGATTAATTAAAAATGTCTCCTCGCTAACTAAAATTCTATCCTTTAAACTTTTATTAAGAGCTCTTATGATTGAATTTATTCTCGCATAAGCATATTGTACATAATAAACAGGATTATCTTTTGTTTTTTCTTTTACTTTATCAAAATCAAAATCTAACTCTACGTCATTACTCCTGTTTAGCATCATAAATCTAATTGAGTCCTTATTAACCTCATTAAGTAAATCTTGAACAGTTATAAAATCCCCCGCTCTTTTAGACATTTTAAATGGTTTGCCATTTTTAAAAAGTTTAACCAATTGGCAAACTTTACAATTAATTTTTACTTTATTGTTAGAAAGAGCCGAAACAGCTGCAGAAATTCTTTTTATATACCCCGTGTGATCAGCACCTAAAACATTTATAAGATTATTAAAATTTCTATTTATTTTTTCAGAATGATAGGCTACATCATTAGCAAAATACGTCCACGAACCATCATCTTTCTGTAATGCTCTATCTGTATCATCGCCAAATTCAGTTGATCTAAAGATAAGTCTTTTCACTTTTTTCCAATTTTTTGCAGTCTCACCTTTAGGAGGATCAAGATATCCCTCTTGCACAAAATTTTTTTCTTTAAGTGAGTTTATTGATTTTTTAACTAAATCTTTTTTTACAAGATCTGTTTCCGAAGAAAAATTATCGTGAAAAATTCCAAGTTGTTTTAAATCATTTTTAATTAATGACATTGAGCTTTCTAATGAAAGCTTTTTTAACTCATCAAACGAGGTGCTCAAGTTATTAACTTTAAAACTCTTGTTATTGTCAATAATATTTTGTGCTATTTCTTTTATGTAATCACCAGGGTATAAATTTTCTTTTATAACAAACTTTTCTTTGAATTTAATTTCTCTTATTCTAAAATAAACAGACTCGACAAAGTTTTTAATCTGATTTCCGTAATCATTTATATAATATTCTTTGACAACTTTATTTCCATTGAATTTTAATAAATTGGACAAAACATCGCCAAATATTGCACCCCTACAGTGACCAACGTGTAGTGGTCCAGTAGGATTAGCTGAAACAAACTCTACATTGTACATCTCGTTTGCTTTTTTTGAGCCATAAGTATCTCTATTATTAAAAATTTCATTGATATTATAAACTAAGCCTTTTTTAGAAAGCTTAATATTTAAAAAACCAGGCCCAGCAAGCTCAATCTTTTCAAAATGATCAATATTCTCTAATAATAATTTTTTTATACTGATAGCCAAATTTTTTGAGTCAATGTTATTAACTTTAGATAAAACTAACGAAATATTTGTTGATAAATCATAATTAAAATGACTTGGCGGAACTTCTAAATTAACATTTTTTAATTTTGTAAGATCGTTTAATTTCAATACATCTTTTTTATCTAAAATAAGTTTATTTATTTTGGATAAATAATTTACAAATATATTCATTTAATTTTATTATATATATCTATTGCATATCTATCTGTCATACCAGCTATAAAATCACAAATTGATCTATCTATATTTGACTTATCATATTTACTAACATTTATAAATCTCTTTGGATTTTTTTTAATAGAGATAAATAATTTATTAATAATTTTTTTTCCATCATTTGTATTTTTTTTTACATTTTTATGATAATACATTTTTCTCTTTAAGAAACTTTTAATCTTAAGATCAAATTCTTTCATTTTTTTTGAAAAAGTTACTATTGGATATTTTGATTTATACACATCGTATATGTTTTTTAACTTTTGTTTTTTTATATTTTTTTTAGTGGTATAAATAATATCCTTTACCATCTCATTAATTATCTCCCGAATTACTTGTCTTATTATTAAATCAGTAGAGAAAATTTTAATTTTTTTTTTATGTTTCAATATAATATTATTTAATATTGGAATATTTTTTAAGTCTGCAAGTTTGAATAAGTTTGATTTTAATCCATCTTCAAGATCGTGGCTATTATAAGCAATGTCATCTGATATTGATGCTATCTGAGCTTCTAATGATGGGCTAAGTGAAAATCTAATTTTATTTTTAAAGAAATTTTTTCCAAGAATTTTATCGTATTTTTTAACGTTCTTTATAGGACCATTATGTTTAAGTAATCCATCAAGTGTTTCAACTGTAAGATTAAGACCTTTAAACTGATAATATCTATTTTCTAAAAACAAGATTGTTCGAAGAGTTTGAATATTATGATCAAAACCTCCAGATTTTTTCATGCATTCATTAAGCGCATCTTCTCCAGCGTGTCCAAATGGTGTGTGACCTAAATCATGAGCTAAACTTAGTGTCTCACTGAGATCCTCGTTCAAATTAAAAAATTTAGATAAGGTTCTTGCAATTTGAGCAACCTCCAACGAGTGAGTAATTCTTGTTCTGAAATGATCGCCTGAAGTATTAACGAAAACCTGAGTTTTGTGTTTCAGTCTACGAAAAGCAGTTGAATGGATTATTCTATCTCTGTCCCTTTGAAAATCTGATCTTATAATAGTTTTTTTTTCTTTGAAAAACCTACCTTTTGATTTCAACGGAACCGCTAACCTAGATAATGTTTGAATTGAATTTTTTTGCATGCTTACTATATAGATTATATACTAGATAATTATGGAAAAAAAATTAGAATTTACTGCTAGAGCAAAGAATGAAATAGAAAAAATCACAAAAAGTGAGGTTAAAAAATATTTTAGGATTTCAGTCAAAGGTGGTGGGTGTTCGGGTTTTAAATATAATTTTAGTTTTGACGATAAACTAGAAAAAGACGATATTTTATTTGATCACACAGTTATCGATAAAATTTCTTTGGACATTATTGCAGGTTCAACGGTAGATTTTAAAAAAGAGATGATTGGTGAATCTTTCGTTATTAACAATCCAAAAGCATCAGCATCTTGTGGGTGTGGATTATCCTTTTCGGTTTAATGAAGATAATTTCATGGAATGTGAATTCAATAAGGGCAAGAATTACCAATATTTTAAATTATATTAAATTAGCTAAACCAGATATTTTACTATTGCAGGAAATTAAAACCCAAGAAGAGAATTATCCTTATGAAGAATTCAAAAAAATTGGGTACGAATCTCATGTGTTCGGTCAAAAAAGTTATAATGGAGTAGCAATAATTTCTAAAATAGAAATCAAAAATATAAAAAAGAATTTTTTAAATGATGAACTAAAACAATCAAGAGTTATTACCGGTGAAATTAAAATAAAAAAAAATAAGATAAATTTAATTAATATTTATGTTCCAAATGGAAACCCAGTAGAAAGTGAAAAGTTTGAATATAAAAAAAAATGGTTAAGTAAATTTGTTATAAATATTAAAAAAGAACTTAATAAAAATTCGAACTTAATAATTGCGGGAGATTTTAATATAATACCTGAAGATAAAGATGTTTATGATTTTAAAAGATATGAGAACGATGCACTTGGTAAACTTGAAATAAGAAAAAAGTTTCGTGAACTAATTAACTTAGGTTTTAAAGATGTTTACCGTTATAAAAATAAAGATAAACAAGAATATACTTTTTGGGACTATTTTGCAGGTTCTTGGCAAAAAAATTACGGGATGAGAATAGATCATTTTTTAGCATCTAATAATTTAATAGATAATATTACTTCAATAAATATAAATAAAAATCCAAGATCGAAAACAAAACCTTCTGATCATACACCAATAGAATTAGTAATTAATTAACCCTTCCGTAAATATCTTCGTATCTTACAATATCAGATTCTTTTAAAATTGAACCTAACTGGGCTTCCATTATCTTTACTGTTTGTTTATTTGGGTTTTGAATTCTATGAATAGAGCCCTTAGGAATAAAAACAGTTTCGTTTGCTTTTTTTAAAAAAGATTTATTGTTTAAAGTAATTTTAGGAGTCCCTTGCGTAATTACCCAATGCTCAGATCTGTAAAAATGTTTTTGTAAGCTTAGGACACCCTTTGAATTTACATTTAGCTCTTTTATTAAAAAGTTATTTCCATAAAATAAGTTTGTATAACTTCCCCAAGGTCTGTAAAAAACATTTTTTTTCTTGAAGTACTTGCTTTTGTTTTTTTTAAACATTAAAAGAATTTCTTTCCAACTTCCTAAATCTGACCATCGTATATCAAGCTTAATTGCATTAATTTTTTTTGTTTTTTCTAGAATTGCATAATCAAAAGATTTTGATGGAATTTTTATAAAAGCTTTTCTATTGAGATAATAAATATTATTTTTACATTTACTTTTATTTATAGCTAGCAAAGAATTATCATAGATTTTTTTTTGGTATTTCTTAAAATTATTTATTAAAGAGTCTTTTCTCAAAAAAAACATACCTGAATTCCAATATCCGCCTTTTTTTATAATTGTTTTAGCTTTAGCCAAATTTGGTTTTTCAATAAATTTTGAAACCTGATTTAAATTTTTTATTTTCTTAGAAATAAAGTAACCATACTGGTCAGAGATAGTGTTTGGTTTTATTCCAAAAACAAAAATATTTCTATTATTCAAAAATTTTTTATGTTTTTTAATAACAGAGTTTAATTTGTCGTTATTTTCAATTAAATGATCTGAAGATAAAAAAATTATTGGTTGTTTCTCTGGGATTTCCTTTATTAGCGCAGATATTAAAATTGCTGGCGCAGTGTTTTTTTTTACTGGTTCTAAAGTTATTTTATATTTATTAATTCCTTTAATTTTTAAATTTTTTTTAATATCTTTGAGATATTTTAGGTTTGTGCTTATTATAGGATAATCAAACAATGGATTTTTAATCCTCTCAAGAGTTTTTCCAAATAATGTCCATCCGCCAAAATCTATAAATTGTTTAGCCTGATGTTTTTTAGTATCTGGCCAAAGTCTAGTTCCAGCACCTCCGCATAAAATAACTGGTCTAATTTTCATTAAATTTTAGAATAATCTTTTACTTCTTTTTTCTTACCAGGGT
>MDTD01168217.1_pt1 | contig 14854 bp, 14 predicted proteins | sample 811221 | NCBI WGS metagenome assembly MDTD01 (sample SAMN05326646, study PRJNA326480) | marine metagenome | isolation source: seawater | place: Pacific Ocean: South West | collected 2011
TCGATTTTTAAAAAAATTATTAATAAAATAAATAATAGTAACGCAAATATTATAATCTTTGCTGAAAATAATTATCCATTTCTAGTAGAAGACATAAATTTTAAAAAAATTAGAAATAATTTAAAGACTGGACAAACTGTTATCATTGGTGCAACTAGAAAAGATGATGAGAAGTTTTTCAATACGTTATTTAATATTTCAAGAAATGAAATTCAATTTTTTGATAAAAAGGTTTTAGTACCATTTGGAGAATTTTTACCATTAAGAAATTTATTTGGCTTTTTAGATTTTATATCAGGACCAACCGATTATTCTAAAGGTAATAAAGAAAGGGTAATCAAATTAAATAAGAACCTAAATTATGTACCTGTTATATGTTACGAAATTATCTTTTATTGGAAACTAATCAATGAAATTAACTTTGATAGTGATATGATTATTAACATAACGAATGATATATGGTTTGGAAAATATTTAGGTCCCTATCAACATTTCTATATATCTAAACTTAGGTCTGTAGAATTTAATAAACCTTTAATAAGAGTATCAAATAATGGAATATCAGGAATAATAAATCAAAATGGCAAAATATTAGTAAACACTAATTTAAATGAAACAAAATCTATAAAACATAAAATTACTATAGATAATAAAAAAAATTTTTATAATACACATTTTTTATTAAAGATTTATTTTTTTATTATCTTATTGTTATTAATTTTTATCAATTTGTTCAAACAAAATGAATATTAAGAAATTCAAAAATAGATTATTTGGAAGAACAAGGGGCCGCAGTAACAAAAAAATTGATATTTTAAATTATAAAAAAATTTTAGTTAGATTTAAAGTCGAAAAAATAAATGAATTCAAAAATAATATTCTCGATATTGGAACTGGTTATGGTGAAACTAGTATTTATTTATCAAAAAAATATTCTTACAATACTATTATTGCTTGTGAAAAATATGTAGATGGTAACTTAAACCTTATTAAAAACATAGAAAATAACAAAATAAAAAATATATTTATCCATCCTGGCAATGTCCATGAATTATTAGATAGTAACAAAACTAAAAGATATTTTGAATTAGTTTGGATTTTTTTCCCTGATCCATGGCCAAAAAAAAAACACTTTAAAAGAAGGTTAATCTCATTTTACTTTTTAGAAAAAATAAATAATTATATAAAAAAAAATGGTGAAATTTGGATAGTTACAGACTCTATTTCATACTCTAAGCATATCTTACAAAGTATTTACCAAGCTAAAAAATTTTACAAATGGATAAATCAGAATGAATTACATATGGATTTAAAAGATTATTGTGATTTGGAGACAAAATTCTATAAAAAGGCAATTATTTCTGGTGCAAAGCCTTCATTATTTATCCTTAAAAAATTATAAGCTTGTAATTTCAAAATTTTTTAATATAGGAGATCTTATTAATAAGGTGGGTTATCCCACCTTTTTTTTATAAATATGGTTAAGAAAAAAATAAACGTTATTAGAGAAGAGATGCTTCAGGTAGCGACGAATGTTGCTCAGGAAAAAAATATTGATCAAGACTCAGTATTTCAAGCAATGGAGCAAGCCTTAGAAAAATCTGCTAGAGTTAAATATGGTCATGAAATAGATATAAGAGTTTCTATTGACAGAGACACTGGAGATATAAAGTTAAACTCCTATTTAGAAGTTGTTGATAAAATTGATGAGGAATATCAACCTAAGCAAATTTTACTAGATGATGCAAAAAAAATAGATCCAAATATAAGTTTAGGAGAATATATCAGAAAAGAATTACCTCCGATAGATCTAGGAAGAGTAGCTGCTCAAAATGCAAAAGGTGTTATAATACAAAAGGTTCGTGAAGCTGACAAATCTAAACAATATGAAGAATATAAAGACAAAGTCGGTGAAATAGCAATTGGAATAGTAAAAAGAATTGAATTTGGTAATTTGATTATTGATTTAGGAAAAAGTGAAGCAATTATTAAAAGAGAAGAGTTAATACCAAGAGAAACATTTAAAAATGGTGATAGAGTAAGAGCATACATATATGATGTTAAAAATGATGTTAAAGGTTACCAAGTATTTCTATCTAGGACCCATCCTCAGTTTCTTTCAAAATTATTTACCCAAGAAGTTCCAGAAATATATGAGGGTATAATTACTGTTAAAAGTGTTGCAAGAGATCCAGGATCAAGAGCAAAAATTAGTGTATTTACTGAAGATTCAACCATAGATCCAGTCGGTGCTTGTGTTGGTATGAGAGGTTCAAGAGTACAAGCAGTTGTAAATGAATTACAAGGAGAGAAAATTGATATTGTTACATGGTCAGACAATCAGGCAACTTTTTTAGCAAATGCGCTTGCACCTGCTGAAGTAAGCAAAATTTTCCTTTATGAAGAAAAAAGTAAAGTAGAAGTAGTTATTCCAGACGATCAGCTAAGTTTAGCAATTGGAAGAAAAGGACAAAATGTTAAACTTGCTTCTAATCTGACAAGTTTAGAAATAGATATTCTTACAGAAGAAGAAGAATCTGAAAGAAGACAACAAGAATTTAAAGATAAAAGTTTAATGATTGCTGATCTTCTTGATGTTGAAGATGTTATTGCTCAATTATTGGTTACAGATGGATACACAACAATTGACTCGATAGCTTCTGAAAATATTGAGAATATTGAAAAAATAGAAGGTTTTGATTCAGATCTAGCTAATGAAATATTAGAAAGAGCTAAAAATTATTTAAAAGAGGAACAGGAAGAAAATCAAAAAATTATAGATGCAAATATTAAAGATGAAAAACTTAAAAATTTAGAAGGCATGAATACAAACATATTAGCTGAATTAGCAAAATCTAAAATTTTAACTCTTAACGACTTTGCTGACTTAGCAACGTTTGAATTAATAGACAAGGAAGAGGGGATTTTAAAGAACTTGGATATGGATGAGGAAACAGTCAATAAAATGATAATGAAAGCTAGAGAAAACTGGTTTGTTGAGGAAAAATAAGGACTTAAATTGGAAAAAGAAAAAGGCAACAAAAAAAAACCTCTGAAACTTTCTTCATCTGGACGGTTACAAATCAGAAAAAATTTAGGACCTACGGGTGACAAAGTTAGACCTGGCGGTAACAAAAAAACAATCCAAATAGTTTTTAAAAATAAGAATAATCAGCAAAAAAGTTCATCAACTTCACAATCTAATTTTAGAGGATCTTCAAGCTTGAGAACACCAAGACCTCAAATGGCACCATCAACTGCTAATTTTAGCAATGTAAACAAAAATAAAAATTTTGATAATAAAAATAAAAAAAACTTAGAGTCAAAAAAAAGCCAACCAAAAAAATCTACTCTTAAACCTCTAGATGATGATTTTAATAAATTTGATGCAAAAAAAATTCTTGAGCAAGAAGAACAAGAATTCGATAAGTTCCCTAGCCTTGCTAAATTAAAAAGAGCAAGAGAAAAAGAAAAGTTGAAGTCAGCAGGTGAAAATGAAAGTAACAAAATTTCTAGAGAAATTTCAATTCCTGATTTCATAACTGTTCAAGATTTAGCAAATCGAATGGCAGAAAAAACGGCTGATGTTGTTAAATCTTTAATGAAATTAGGTGTAATGGCTAATGCAACCCAATCAATTGATTCTGAAACTGCTCAATTAGTTGCAGAGGAGTTAGGCCATAACGTAGTAGTAATAAAAGATGATGATGTTTTAAATGATATTAAAGATTTTGAAGACCAAGAGGAAAATTTAATTAAAAGACCTCCAGTTGTAACAATAATGGGTCATGTTGACCATGGAAAAACTAGTTTACTAGATGCCTTTAGAAAAACAAATGTAGTTTCAGGAGAAGCAGGTGGTATAACTCAACATATTGGAGCTTATCAAATAAATAATAATAACAAAAAAATCACGTTTATAGATACGCCTGGTCATGCTGCTTTCAGCAATATGAGAGCTAGAGGTTCTCAGACAACTGATATTATTATTCTCGTTGTAGCAGCTGATGATGGAATTAAACCTCAAACTATTGAGTCAATTGCACACGCTAAATCTGCAAAAGTACCAATTATTGTAGCAATAAACAAAATTGATCTTCCTAATTCTGATCCTGATAAAGTTAGGAATGAACTCTTAACTCAGGAAATAGTTGTTGAAAAACTTAGTGGAGATGTTTTAGACATTGAAGTTTCAGCTCTTAAGAAAACAAATTTAGATAAGTTAGAAGAAGCAATTCATTTACAGGCAGACCTATTAAACTTGAAAGCAAATCCTAATCGATCTGCTAGAGGTGTTATAGTTGAATCAAAACTTGAAAAAGGTAGAGGATCTGTTGCAACAGTTCTTGTACAAAAAGGAACACTTAGAGTAAGCGATATATTTGTTTCAGGCTCAGAATGGGGTAAAGTAAAAGCTCTTATAGATGATAAGGGTAATACTTTAAAAGAAGCACATCCATCATTACCAGTAGAAGTTCTAGGCTTTGATTCCAACCCTTTATCTGGTGATGATTTTATAGTTGTGGACAATGAGGCAACGGCAAGAAAAATAGCAGAGTATAGATTTAGCAAATCACAAATTCAAAAAAATACTGTAGTTAAATCAAATGTAGAAGAGATGTTTGCACAAATTAATAAAGGTGAGGCTACAAACTTGCCTATATTAATTAAAACTGATGTTCAAGGCTCTGCTGAAGCTATAGAGAGTTCATTAGTAAAACTCTCGACAGAAGAAGTTAAAGTTAATGTAATATTTAAAAGTGTTGGAGCTATAACTGAAAGCGATGTAGCATTAGCAGGTTCAAGCGGTGGTTTTATTGTTGGCTTTAACGTTAGAGCACTTCCTCACGCAAGGGATATAGCAAAAAGAGATGGTGTTGATATCAAATATTATTCGATAATTTATGAATTAATTGATGATGTTAAAAATTTACTATCAGGATTGTTAAAACCAGATATTTCTGAAAAAATAACTGGCAATGTTGAAATTAGGGAAGTTTTTAATATTTCTAAAGTTGGTAATATTGCAGGTTGTATGGTTAAAGACGGATTTATTTCTAGAAAATCAAAGATTAGAGTTATTAGAGATAGTATTGTAATACATAAAGGAGATATAAGTAGTCTTAAAAGATTTAAAGAAGAAGTTTCTGAAGTTAAAACAGGCTTTGAATGTGGAGTTATGATTGAAAATTATAGTGATATTAAGATTGGAGATATTATTGAAACATTTGAGGAAGTTTCAACAAGTAGAAAATTATAAATAATCTAAATTTAATGGAAACTCAAAGACAAATTAGATTTGCGGAATTAATTAGGTCGATTGTTAGTGACTGTCTTCTAAAAGAGGATTTTTATGATGATTTTATAAATCCGACGTCAATAACAGTATCATTCGTGAGAATGTCTAAGGATTTGAAAATTGCTAATGTATACTTTATGCCCTTGGGTGGAAAAAATAAAATACAAATTTTAGAAAATTTAAATCTGAAAAAAAATATATTTCAAAAATTTTTATCTAAAGCAAAAATTCAATCTAAATTTACACCTAAATTAAATTTTTTTTTAGATGATACATTTGATGAAGCTGAAAAAATTGAAAAACTTTTGTTAAAAAAAAATGTATTAAGAGATACAAAGAATGAACATTAAACAAGGATGGCTTAACATATATAAACCAACAAATATCTCATCATTCAAAGTACTAAAAGAAATTAAAAAAAAATTTTCTTTTAAAAAATTAGGACACGCTGGAACATTAGACCCACTCGCTAAAGGTATTTTACCAATAGCAATTGGTAATACAACAAAGTTGATTCCATATTTAAGTGATTCATTAAAGACATATGAATTTTCTATCTCTTGGGGAACGCAGACTTTAACCGATGATGCAGAAGGAGCAATCTTATTTGAGTCTAATTTTATTCCTATTTATGAAAATATCGTTTCAAAATTAAATCTGTTTATTGGAAATATAAATCAAACTCCTCCAAAGGCATCAGCAGTAAAAATTAATGGAAGAAGAGCATATAAACTCTTAAGACAAAATAAAAACTTCAATATTGGACCAAAGCAAGTTTATGTAAAAAGTCTTAAAATAATTGATCATTCGATTAAAACAACATCCTTCAAAATAGAATGTGGCAGTGGTTTTTATATTAGAAGCTTGGCAAGAGATTTATCAAGAGAATTAGGAACCTATGGGCATATATCTGCTTTAGAAAGAGTAAAAGTTGGTAAATTTACAAAAGAATCTTCGATTTTACTGGACGATTTGCTTAAAATGAGTCAAAGGCTCACAGAAATTAATTGTATTTTTAAATCTGTTTCTATGCTGGACGACATCTTGGCTTTTGAAATTGACAACAAAGATCAAATAAAAAATATTTCTTTAGGAAAGGCAATTAATTTTGATGATTATAAAATAGAAATAAAATCATCATATTCTTTAGATAAAAAATATATTTTTTTATCTAACAAAGGAGACATTATATCAGTTGGCGAATTAGTTGGTAATTTGTTCAAACCAAAAAAAGTTTTAATTTAGGAGAGACGATGTCGATTACAAAAGAAAATAAAAAAAAAATAGTTGAAGAGTTTTCAAAAAATAAAAACGACACTGGTTCAACAAGTATTCAAATTGCTGTTATTAGTGAAAGAATAAAAAATTTAACCGAACATTTCAAAACCCATAATAAGGATATACATTCTAAAAGAGGATTGGTAGCTCTGGTTAATAAAAGAAAAAAACTACTAAGTTATTTATCTAAAAAAAATAAAAATGAATACTTAGAATTAATAAAAAAATTAAATATTAGAGGTTAATAAAGAGGAAGAAAATAAATATGTTTAATATTAAAAATATAGAAATTGAATGGGCTGGAAGGAATCTTAAATTAGAAACAGGAAAAATTGCTAGACAAGCAGACTCAACAGTTATCGCTACCTATGGTGGGACAACAGTAATGGCTAATGTAGTAGCTGCAAAAGAAGCAAATCCTGATATGGACTTTTTCCCTTTGACTGTAAATTATCAGGAAAAGTATTATTCAGTAGGTAAGATACCTGGAGGTTTTTTTAAGAGAGAAGCAAGGCCAACAGAAAAAGAAACTTTAGTTTCAAGATTAATAGATAGGCCTGTTCGACCATTATTTCATAAGGATTTCAAAAATGAGACTCAGGTTACTTGTACGGTTTTATCACATGATCAAGAAAACGACTCAGATATTGTTGCAATGATTGCAGCAAGTGCTGCCCTAACATTATCAGGATTGCCTTTTTTGGGTCCTTTAGGTGCAATAAAGATAGGTTTTATTGATAATGAATTTATAATTAATCCTACTAAGCATCAAATATCTGAAACTAAATTAGAGCTAGTCCTAGCTGGAACTAAAGAGGGTGTCCTCATGATAGAATCAGAAGCCCATGAACTTTCTGAAAAACAAATGTTAGATGCAGTTGTTCTTGGTCAAGAAAATTACAAAGTAGTTATTGATGCAATTATTTCTCTTGCAAAACAGGCTGCAAAAGAACCTTGGAAAGTTTTGGAAAAAGATGAAGAATTAAGAAACCTTCCTCAAAAAATTAATGATGAATTTGGTAAAGAATTTGTTGATGCATATAAGATTATAGAAAAACAAAGTAGGTCTGAAAAGTTATCGTCTATTAGAACAGATATATCAGAAAAGTTTTCATCAGATATTTTTTCTCAAGTAATTTTATCTGACGCAATTAAAAACGTAGAAAAAGATATTGTAAGAGGTCAATTAATAAGTACTGGAAAAAGAATTGATGGTAGAGATACTAAAACAGTAAGGCCAATAGTATGCGAAACAGGTATTCTTGAACGTACACATGGTTCAGCTTTATTTACAAGAGGAGAGACTCAAGCCCTTGTTGTATCAACACTTGGTACAGGACAAGATGAACAAAGAATTGATGCAATTGATGGTGAATACACTGAAAATTTTATGCTCCACTATAATTTCCCTCCATATTCTGTAGGAGAAGTAGGAAGAGTAGGTTCAACTAGTAGAAGAGAGATTGGTCATGGCAAGCTAGCTTGGAGAGCAATTCATCCAATGCTTCCTTCAAAAGATAAATTTCCTTACACTTATAGGGTAGTATCTGAAATTACAGAATCAAATGGATCAAGCTCAATGGCAACAGTTTGTGGTACTTCAATGTCTCTAATGGATGCAGGAGTTCCACTTGACAGACCAGTTGCTGGAATAGCTATGGGATTAATTAAAGAAAAAGATAAATATGTAATCTTATCAGATATTTTGGGAGATGAAGATCATTTAGGGGATATGGATTTTAAAGTTGCTGGTACATCTCAAGGAATTACTTCACTTCAAATGGATATTAAGATCACAAGCATTACTTCTGAAATAATGAAAGAAGCATTATCGCAGGCTAAAGATGGTCGTTTCCATATTCTTGATGAGATGGCTAAGGCAATCGATAAACCTAACAAATCCATTTCTCAATATGCGCCAACAATAACAAATCTTCAAATTAATAAAGATAAAATAAGAGAAGTTATTGGTAAAGGTGGAGCTGTTATTAGAGAGATATCCGAGACTACGGGTGCTAAAATTGAAATTAATGATGAAGGTTTAGTAAGCATTGCTGCAGTAGACCAAAAGTCTGGAACCGATGCTCTAGAGTGGATTAAAGGAATTGTTGAGGAACCAGAGATAGGAAAGATTTATGAAGGAAAAGTTATAAAAATAATGGATTTTGGAGCCTTCGTAAATTTTATGGGTTCTACTGACGGATTAGTTCATATTAGTCAATTAAAAAATGAAAGAGTAGAGAAAGTTGAAGATGTTATCAGCGAGGGTGATATTGTTAAAGTTAAGGTACTTGATGTAGACTCAAGAGGTAAAATAAAACTTTCAATGAAAGCAGTTGAAGCAGAAAACAATACTTAAACTGCCAAAGTTAATTGGGCACAGAGGTGTTAAAAATTTGTGTCCAGAAAACACGATTGAATCAATTAACAAAGCTTTTGATCTAGGATTAAAATTTGTAGAAATAGATGTAAAAATTTCTCAAGACGGAATACCTATATTATTACATGATGACACAATAGATAGAACTACTGGTGGAGAAGGATTAGTATCAAAACTAAATTATAAATATTTACAAACACTCGATGCTGGAAAGCATTTTTATGGTAGAAAAACTAATAATCTTATCCCAAAACTTTCAGATGTTTTGAAATTATGCAAAAAAAGAAATGGCAATTTAAATATTGAACTAAAGCCTAATAAAGGTTTAGAGAAAAGAAATATTTTAAAAATACTTGAACTTACAAAAGATAACAATGACATTGATATATTCTATTCATCTTTTGACTTAACTTCTTTTAAAGAAATTTCTAGAGTTGCTCCCAACACTCATAGAAGCTTTCTTCTTGATACATTTAATAACTACAGTGTTGAAGATCTAATATCTATCTTAAAACAAAATAACGCCAATATTTGTGGACTCAATATCAAAATAATTTCAAATGATTTAATTAAAAAAATAAAAAACAATAATATTTTGATTACTGTTTATTCTGATAAAAATATCAAAGTAGAAGAAGCTAAAGGTTGTTATGAAATAGGTATTGATAGCATTTTTGTAGATGATCCAACAAAAATGTTAAAACAAATCTAAGTATCTTTTGGCATTCCAATTATATTGTAACCACAATCAACATAGTGCACTTCTCCTGTAACTGCTGAAGACATATCACCAACTAAATATAATGCTGATTTTCCAATTTCATCAAGATTAACATTCCTTTTTAAAGCAGAGTGCTTTTCAGTAAATTTAAATACTTCCCTAGCGTTGTTTATAGCTGCACCGGCAATCGTTCTCATTGGTCCAGCAGATATTGCATTAACTCTTATATTTTTACTTCCTAAATCTACACTTAAATATTTAACACTTGTTTCTAAAGCTGCTTTTGCGACTCCCATCAAATTGTAATTAGGTATAACTTTATTTGATCCATAAAAACTAAGGGTAAGGATACTGCCTCCATTATTAATAATTGGCTTAAAAGCTTTTGCGAGCTTTGTAAAAGAGAAGCATGAGATATCCATGCAATTAATAAAATTCTCTTTTGAAGTATCTATGTATCTTCCATTTAGTTCTGTTTTGTCTGCAAATGCAACTGCATGGACTAAAAAATCTATATTTCCCCATTCTTTTTTAATAATATTAACAGTCTTGTCAATTGAACTAGAATTGTTAAAATCACATTCAATGAGAATTTTAGAATTAATTTCTTCAGATAAAGGTTTAACTCTTTTTAATAATATTTCATTCTGATAACTAATTGCTATTTCAGCATTATTTTGAGCTAATACTTTAGATATCCCCCAAGCAATTGAATGATTATTAGCTATACCAAAAACTATACCTTTTTTATTTTTAAGCATGATATTTTGAAAATATAAGTGTTGCGTTAGTTCCACCAAAACCAAAGCTGTTAGACATAACATGCTCAATATTATTATTATCTTCTGTTTTTAATAGTATATTACAATCTTTAGCATTTTCATCTAAGTTATCAATGTTAGCTGATCCACTCAAAAAATTATTATTCATCATTAATAAGCAATAAATTGCTTCATGAACACCTGTAGCTCCTAAGGAGTGACCAGTTAATGATTTTGTAGAGCTTATTTTAGGAATTTTTGTATCAAAAACATTTTTTATTGCTTCCAATTCCTTTAGATCTCCAATTGGTGTACTTGTTCCATGAGTATTAATATAGTCTATATCAGCATTAATATTTTTGAGTGCATTCTTCATGCATCTTTCAGCACCTTCACCTGATGGCTGTACCATATCATATCCATCTGAAGTAGCACCATATCCCGTTAACTCACCATATATTTTAGCACCTCTAGCTTTTGCATGCTCCAACTCTTCAAGAACGAGTGTTCCACCACCTCCTGCAATAACAAATCCATCCCTATTTGAGTCATAAGCCCTTGATGATTTTTCTGGCATACCGTTATACTTTGAAGACAAAGCTCCCATTGCATCAAATAGAATGGATAAAGTCCAGTGTAGTTCTTCTCCACCACCTGCAAATACTACATTTTGTTTTCCAAATTGTATTAGTTCATAAGCATTTCCTATACAATGAGAGCTTGTAGAACATGCGGAGGTGATTGAATAATTAACACCTTTAATTTTAAATGGAGTTGCTAGTGTGGCAGAGTTTGTACTAGACATAGCTCTTGGAACCATGAAAGGACCAATTTTCTTTGAACCAGAGACTTTGCCTATCTCTGAGGACTTAAATAAATTTTGTGTAGAAGGTCCACCAGACCCAACGATAATACCAGTCATTTCATTAGAAATTTCATTTTCTTCAAGACCAGAGTCTTCAATAGCATCTTTCATTGAAATATAATTAAATGCAGCACCATCACCCATAAATCTAAGTAATCTTCGATCTATTTTTTCATTAATATCAATATCTGGTTTGCCATGCACAAGACTCCTAAATGAATATTCTTCATATTCTTTTGCACTTGATATTCCAGATTTTAAATTTTTTAGACTGCTAATTACATCACTTTGATTATTTCCAATACATGAGACAATACCAATACCCGTTACAACTACTCTATTCATTTTTTAATTATCCGGTGAAAATAATCCTACTTTCATATCCTTAGCTTCATATATCGTTTCACCATCTGCTTTAAGTATACCATCACCTACCCCCAGAATAAGCTTTCTCAATATGAGTCTCTTTAATGAAATATGATAAGAAACTTTTTGAACTGTTTGAAGTACTTGACCACTAAATTTAACTTCACCTACACCTAGAGCTCTTCCCTTCCCCTTTTGACCCAACCAACCAAGATAGAAACCTAGTAATTGCCACATTGCATCTAGTCCTAAACAGCCAGGCATAACTGGATCATTTTTAAAATGACATTCGAAGAACCAAAGATTTTCTTTTATATCTAACTCAGCAACAACCTCTCCTTTTGAGAAAATACCTCCATTTTCATTTATTGAAGTAATTCTATCAAACATTAACATTGGAGGCATGGGAAGTTGAGCGTTACCTTTTCCAAAAAGAAAACCCTCTGCACAATTAATTAATTCTTCATATGTAAAGGAATTTTGTTTCATAGTTAAATTAAACTCTTTTTTATATTTATCAATTAACTTAAAATTATTTTAAATCACAGTTATGTTTACTTTTAACAATAATATTTTCAATACTTAATTTTATACCATCAAGAATTGTTAATTTATTTGTTTCATTACTTAAATTTAAATAAAAATTTATTATTTTCTGCGCTGATATTAAGCCAGCTAAACCTGCAGAGATTCCAGATATACCTACAGTTTCACACCTTGGAAGATCTATATCCTGTTTATTTGGAAAGATACAATTTAAACAAATATGTTCTTTTGATTTTGTATTATCAAATAAAATTAATTGCAAATCATGTTTTACTACAGATGAATATAAAAAATTAATTGAATTTTTTAAGCAATATTTATTTAATAACTTTGATGTTTCCCAATTATCAGTTGCATCAATTATAATCGAACATTTATTAAGATAACCTATGTTATTCGAGTTGATATTTGAATCAATAGAATTTATCTTACAGTTAGAATTTATCGACACTAATTTTTTTTTTGCAATTAAAACTTTTTTTTTACCTATATCATTTAAATTGAATAGTATCTGTCTATTGAGATTACTCTTCTGAACAAAATCACCATCAATCAATGTTAAATTTTTAATTCCCGAATTTACTAAATATTGAACTAAAGGACATCCAATTCCACCTAAACCAACTATACCTACTTTTAATTCTGATAATATTTTAATATTTTCATTTGTAAATTCTTTTAGAATAAACAATCTACTAAATATTTCATATTCATCGTCAGAGTATTTATTCATTTGCTAATTTATAATTATATGCATAATTAATTATTTCTCTGGCGCATTTAACTTTTGTCATTCTTTTATAATTCTTTATTTCATTTTTTGTAACTATAGATATTTTGTTATAATCAGAACCAAATATCTTCTCTCTTTCAGTTATTCTATTGTATATTATCATATCACAATTTTTTTTTTCTTAATTTAATTTTTGCAAGTGAAACATTTCCAGTTTCTGCCGCAAACCCAACTAACAGTTTAGGCCTTTTAGTTTTATCATTTCCGATCACTTCAAGAATATCTATATTTTTTTTTAAATTTAAATTGAAAAACTGTCTTTTTTTAAACTTTTCTTTCATTAATTTTTTTGACTTAAAATCAGAAACAGCAGCTGCAAAAAAAGCAATATCTAAATTATTAATTTTTTTTATTTCATTATACATTTCATCTGCAGAATTAATTTTGATTAATTTTACACCTGAAGGTGGATGCAAATTTGTTGGTCCTGAAATTAATGTCACTTTAGCATCATTTAAAGCAAGTTGAGCTGCAATCTCATAACCTTGTTTTCCTGATGATTGATTTGAAATAAATCTTACAGGATCTATCATTTCTATAGTAGGGCCAGCAGTTACTAAACACCTTTTTTTTCTAAAATATTTTATTATTTTGAAATTAGAATTTATACTATCCACTATTTTTTGGGTTTTACTTATTCTTCCTATTCCAAATTCACCACATTTTAAATTTCCTATATCAGGTCCGATAAATTCATGACCCATGTCATTTAAAATTTTAATATTTCTTTGATTTGATTTATTCAACCACATTTGACTATTCATGGCAGGAACCAAAAATACTTTTTTATTAGTAGCTAAAAGGGTATTTGATGCTAAGTTATTACCGTAACCATTTGCAAATTTTGCTATTGAGTTCGCAGATATAGGACAAACGTAAATAATGTCATTAATTCTTGATAAATTAATATGTAACATTTTATTTTTACTTTCAGACAAATCTGTAAAAATTCTATTTTTGGTATATTTCTTTAAATCTCTAATTTTTATATATTTTTCTGCTTCTTTAGTTAAAATACAACTTATTTGAAACCTTTTAAGATCAAGACTTTCAAAAATATCTATACATTTTGATGCAGCAATTGATCCTGTAATTATAAATAAAATTTTAAACATTAAGTTTTAAAACCAGTATGAATAGCAACAATACCGTTGAATAAATTAATTGATTTAACATTTTCAAATCCACATGAGATAAGAATATTACTAAGTTCACTTTGGCTTGGAAACAAATCAATACTTTCACCCAAGTATTTGTAAGCATCTTTATCTTTTGCTACAAGATCACCAATTAAAGGTAATATCTTTGATTTATAAATTTTATAAGATCTTGAAATCAAAGATGACTTAGGATTACTAAATTCAAGACAACAATATTTTCCACCAGGTTTTAGGGTTCTATATGCTTCTTCAATAGATAAAACATACTCGGTTATATTTCTTAGACAAAATGATATTGAGTACTTATCAAAAAAGTTATCACCAAAATTAAGTTTTTCTCCATTGCCAATTATAAAATTAATTTTATCAACCCCTCTGTGTTTTATCTTACCCTGTTCCAACATTTTCTTATTTAGATCTAGGAGATATAAATTAATATCTGTTCTTTTTTTAAGTAATTCACTAGCTATATCCCCTGATCCTGATCCGACATCTAAAATATATTCATTTTGTTTAACATCAATCACTTCAACGAACCTTTTTTTCCATAATCTATGCATTCCAAGACTCATTAAATCATTCATTATGTCATAATTAGGAGCAACACTTGAAAATACATTCTGAACAAGTTTAGTCTTTTGTTTTGAATTTACTTTTGTATAACCAAAATTATAATCTTTTTTCA
>MDTD01050444.1_pt1 | contig 14853 bp, 14 predicted proteins | sample 811221 | NCBI WGS metagenome assembly MDTD01 (sample SAMN05326646, study PRJNA326480) | marine metagenome | isolation source: seawater | place: Pacific Ocean: South West | collected 2011
AAAATTTTGTAATTTTGCTTCTATCCAAGACCAGGCTTCAAGTTCAACTTTGCCAGCAGTTTTATCTAAACCAATTTTTAAGTATTCTAATTCTTTATAAATTTTATCCATTGGTATCATTCCTAATCTACTTATAAGTACTGCTGCTTCAATAACAGAGAACTGTGCACGATTAAAACCAAGAAATGGTCTATACATCTTCTTATCAAGGATATCACATGTTATCTTTGGTCTTACTTGATCGTCATTTTCTGAATTTACACGAAGTAAAAAATATGAATTTGTATCATCTAGCCTCATCACTTGATCACCCCTGATTTTTTTAAGGCCCCATTTTCTCTTTGCGCCAGTCACTATACCTGCAAAGACACGAACATCATCGATAAAATTAACAACTGCAGATTTCGTTTCTCTGATATTATCAAGAGTTTTAGAGGGCTTGAAAGGCCTGACAATGACCTCATCACCTATAATATTTATTCCCATCGGTGCAATATGATGATTATTAGCTTTGTCACAGCTTGTTATAATTACTTCATGGATTTTCATTGTTTTTATTTTTCTTTTTGTATGTAGATCTGGTCTCTTTAAATTCCATTTTGTCATCTGTTTCTTTGTCGAGTAAGCAACCCCATTCTAGCTCCTCATCCTGTTCATATTCTTTCCCCAATTGAAATGCTATTTGAGCTCTTGCTAATTCTATACCCAAGTAGTAAGCATGACCAATATCACCCTCTACATCAATGAAGTCATAGAAATCATAAGGATCATCAGCCACGATTCTCCCTGATTTATTGAAAAGGTTTATACCGTCTTTAGAAAGTATTATTCGGTAGTTTTTATCCTTTACTTTTTTATACAATTCTTCAATTTCTTCAGATGTAACTTTATTCAGCTCAGCAGCATGATTCACAAGAAGGCCATTATCAATATGTTTAGGTGTAACATTATTTTTTGCAGCTGCATGCATGATGCGTCTTGCTATATCCGTCTCTCTAATTACTGTTCTACAATGATTACTAACCTGAGCAGTTAAAATATGATTAACTTTGAGTTCTGTAATGATTCCCATCAATATTGCGGTAATACCACTTGTATCAGCATGGGTTAATTCAGTTATGTTGCCCGTTCCCATCATAATGTTTATATCTGGATACATTTGACGTAGTTTATGATATCTCATGAGAGAATCAGTGAACCCAAAATTAAGAGGATCGAGAATAGGATCGGCAATAAAATTTCTATTATCGGCTTTACATTTCTCTATGCACCAAACAAGACTATCAAAATCATCAGTCGAATTGGGAATTATTACAGGTGTCGAACTAATTGAATCAAGAATATCAAAATTATCTTTCTTTAAACTTAGTACATAGTCAGCACCTGCTTTTGAACCCTCCATAATCTCTTCTCTGTTATGTGAGTCAATACTGACATAAAATTTGTTACGTTTTAGTTCTTGAATAGTCTCAGTAAGATGTGGGAAATTTTGATTAGGTAAGCAACCTATATCGATGACCTCTGCACCATTTCTTTGATATTCTCGCGCTAGATCCAAAATACTATCTATATCAAGCATTGGCGCATCTGTTATTTCAGCGAAAATATGAACCTCATATTGTGTTAGATCATATTTTAGACTTTCGCCACCAAACATGGCTGGTAGATCTTTCAATTCCTCTGGGCCTCTTTCAGTCGGTATACCAAGATTCTTCTCTAACTCTTTGATATCACCTCTTGCTTTACCCGGAATAATTATTTTATCAAATCCATTAATAGGACCCATCTTCTTGGCAATAAGTTCTGTTGTCATTAAGGCAGCTACATTAATGTTTACACACCTTATTTCATAAGTGAACTCTTTATTCTCGATTCTATTTAGCACCTTAGATAGATTATTTTCTGCCAATTTTCCTGTAATAAAAAGAATGTGATTTTTACTCATTTTATTTTCTCTATTGCTTTTTTGAGATCATCGACATTATCTACTACGCTTACATCGTCAAAAGATTTTAGTTTTTTGAAATTATCTAATTCTATTTTTCTTGGATACAGTGTTACCATTTTTTTTGGTGCCTGAGTTATAACAGTTGGCTCAGTGTCACATGCAAAGACTATAGATGGAATTCTGCACTTACCAGCTTGTGCAAACATATTAGTAATTAAATTATCAGAAAATCCAAATGCCATTTGAGCAACTGTGTTAGATGTAGCAGGTGACACAATAAGACATCTATAAACCCCATCATAGAGCATACTAACTGGAGCTGAGCTAGCAGTGACATCTTTAAAGATCTTAACACCTTTATTCTTATACTCTTTTAAATCATAGTCATACCATTTGAGAACCTCCTCTCCAGCCTTGCTTAAAAAAAGATCTACATTCGATAATTTGTCAATTATCTGCATAGATTCTTTAAGATAATGGCCAGAACCAGTGATGCCCCAAGCTATCCTTTCAGGTTTTGTCATCCTAATAATCTCTTCTTAATTTCATTTTTATATTGTAACAATTCTTCTTCTGTATTCACATTTATAAACATTTCCTCCATATCAGAAAAATCAATGACCTCATAACCATATTGTTTATACCATTTATCTATTTTTCTCCCGCCGCCCTCAAGAAATAACTTGAGCGTATTGACACATTTCTTTGGTATTAATGCATACACAGGTTGAAGTCTATTGTTCGAGAACGCACATCTTATTTTATCATTAAGAGGCTTTTCCAGCATTCTTTTGAAATATTCATCTGATAAAAATGGACCATCGCATGGTAATGTAATCATATAATTTGTTTTTATTTGTAAAAGCCCAGAATAAATGCCTGAAAGCGGTCCTTGATAGCCCTCAAGAATATCTTTTATAATTTTACAGTTTAATTTTTTGTATTCCTCGTGATTTCTATTTGCGTTTACAAAAACACCAGAAGAGTACATAGACGAAATACTTACCAAATACTCAATGATATATTTCCCACCAATATTGATCAATCCTTTATCAACACCCTTCATCCTTGACCCTTTGCCTCCTGCAAGTATGAGTGTACTTAAGTTATGTTGATCTAGATTCATTTTTTTATTTTATCATTAGAAAATACTTTTCTAGTATAATAAAATTATATTTCATGAAAATAAATAAAACATATATTGCACCAATGGTGGGAAGAACTGATATTTTTTTTAGAATACTTATCAGAAGCATCTCTGATTCCATCAATTTATTTACAGAAATGACTACTTGTGATGCATACTTGTTCACAGATAGGAGAAACTATAAAGTTGACACAAATGAGCATCATATATCGATACAATTAGCAGGATCAGACCCAAAAAAGTTCGCGAAATGCGCTAAAATAATTGAAGCTAACGGTTATGATGAATTGAATATAAATGTTGGCTGCCCTAGTAGCAAAGTTATTAAAGGTGCTTTTGGTGCATGCCTCATGAAAGAGCCAAAAATTTTATCTTCAATTGTTACAGAAATAAATGAACATTCTGATATTCCGATATCTATAAAAACAAGACTTGGTCTAAATTATGACGAGAGCTTGGATTTATTGATTAATTTAATCACAGAAACTCGTGCTGTGGGTTGTAGGAAATTCATTATCCATGCAAGAAATGCAATATTAGGAGGCCTGAGTCCAAAGAAAAATCGATCAATTCCAAAATTACGATATCAAGATGCGGAGACAATAAAAAACATGTTTCCTGATTTAGAGTTTATAATTAACGGTGGTATTGAGGAGATAGAATTAATAGAAGAAAAATTAGATATATTTGATGGAGTAATGATAGGTAGAAAAATTTATAGTGACCCAATCTTCATTCAGAGATTACAGAATCATTTAGATGGAAAAGATTTTCAACTGTCTAGATCAGAAATAGTAGAAAAATATCTTGATGCGATTCAATTATTGAAGCATCATAATTCTAATTATTTAATATTAAGACATTTGTTTGGTTTGTATTATAATACATCGAAGTCAAAGAAATGGAAAAAGCTTCTCCATCAAATAATTAGCGAAGATTTAAATGTGAATGAATTAAGGAAATTTAAGGAGCATTAAATATGAAAAAGCTGGCTCAAAAAGCTGACAAATATGAGCTATATGAAGAATCAGTTCAGAATGTAGAATTTGAAGTAAGTTTTTATAAAAAAATGTTTAAAAAATCTGCAAATAGGGATGCAGTTAGCTTGAGAGAGGATTTCTGTGCATCTGGTAAAATATCAGTGGAGTGGGTAAAATGTAGTTCTTCAGCGATCTCTTACGCAATTGATCTGGATAAAAAAATTCTAAATTATGCAAAAAATGTAAGCAGCGCTGACCTTAATACCGAGCAGAAAAAACGCCTACATCTTATATATGGTGATTCACTTAGTTATAAATCCCCGAGGGTTGACATTGTAAGCGCGTGCAATTTTAGTTATTGGGTCTTCAAAACAAGAGATAAGCTAAAGAAATATTTTAAAAATACATACAAGTGTCTTAAAAAAGATGGTTTATTTATTTTAGATGCCTTTGGTGGATACGAAGCACATCAAGAATTAGAGGAAAGAACAAAACATAAGAACTTTACTTATGTATGGGATCAGCATTCATTTAATCCTATCACTAATGACTTAACATGCTTTATTCATTTTGAATTTAAGGATAAATCAAGAATAAACCGTGCATTCAAGTATGAATGGAGACTGTGGTCTTTAATGGAGATAAAAGAATGCCTTAATGAATCAGGTTTTAAATCAGTAGATTTCTATATGCAGGGGTGGGATGCGAAGAAGGACGAGGAAACTGAGAGATTTTACAAGACAAGAAAGTGTGATGCTGATCCAGGATGGTTAGCATACATAATCGCAAAAAAATAACTATCTGATTGATTTGATCTGACAAAAATTTATAATTAGCTTGAGAGTTAGCTTTGTGACTGCTGTTATACAGAGGAAAGTCCGGGCTCCATGGACAATGACGCCAGGTAACACCTGGGAGATGCGAATCTACGGAAAGTGCTGCAGAAAATAACCGCTGATTATCTCAGTAAGGGTGAAAAGGTGAGGTAAGAGCTCACCGCAGAAACAGGTAACTGATTCTGGTCAAAGCAAACCCCGTCAGGAGCAAGGCAAATTTATAGGATATGTCACGTCCTTGACTAACTATATGGTAGGCTGCTTGAGGTCACCGGTGACGGTGATCCTAGATGAATAGTCACACAAGACAGAACCCGGCTTATAGGCTAACTCTCAAATTTTTTAAGATATCTAGATAAGTGTATGATAAATATGCACAATATATTCGTAACCCTAAAAAACCTCTAAAAACCTTTATTTATTAACCATCATATCTCTTGCAAGTACTAGGAAAAAGCCATATAGTGTTGATATATGGTAAAAAATGTTTTTTTGTGGGATTTTTTGGTAAGGATGTTTAAAGGAATTACAAATATTAGATTAGACACTAAGGGTAGATTAACTATCCCAACTAAATATAGATCTGTCATCGACGAACAATCAAATAGTAAAATGGTAATCACGATTGATTCTGAAGAGAAGTGTCTCCTTCTATACCCCAGTACTTCTTGGAGGAAAATTCAAGAAAAAATCAATGATTTACCAAGTTTTAATAAAAATGCCAGGAGAATACAAAGATTATTGATAGGTCATGCTGAAGATATTGATTTAGATAGCAACGGGAGAATTCTGCTATCTAAACCACTACGTTCATTTGCAGAGATGACGAGACAAATCACTATGATTGGCCAAGGTGAAAAATTCGAGATCTGGAGTAATGATATTTGGGAAAAACGTGTAACAGCATGGCGAGCTGAGGAAACAGAAGAATCAGAAGAGTCTATTTTGATGGATATAAAAATATAATGAGCATATCGAAATCATATAGAGTCTTAGGAATAAAAGGTAACGAGGACCTGGACAGTATTAAACGTATATATAGAAAATTTGCTCACAAATATCACCCTGATAAAAATCAAGACGACCAAACCTCGTTAAAGATGTTTATTGATGCCAAACAAGCATATGAAACGATAATAAAGCACAAACTTCAACACAAATGATAAAACATATCCCAGTAATGCTTGGTCAATCAATAGACTCTCTAAATATAAAAGAGAGCGGCTGTTATATAGATGCTACTTTTGGCTCCGGCGGTCACTCACAAGAAATCCTGAAAAACATTGGAGAAAATGGTTTGCTATTTTCATTAGATAAAGATCAGGATGTTTTCAAATCTCTAAACAAAAAACTGAAAAGCGATAAGAGATTCAGATTAGATTATGGTTGTTTTTCACAGCTCGAAAAATTCACTAAAGACTGGGGTGTTCATGGTTCTGTTAATGGAATTCTTTTTGATTTGGGCGTTTCATCTCATCATCTAGATACAGCAGAAAGAGGATTTAGTTTTAAAAATAATGGAAGAGTTGATATGAGGTTTGATCAGAATTCTCGCATTAGTGCTCATGACTTAATCAACAACGCTAAAGAAGAGGAGTTGGCAGATATCATTTGGAAATATGGTGAAGAGAGGTATTCTAGAAAAATAGCTCGAGGTATTGTATCTGCAAGAAAATTATCAATCATAAATTCAACATCTCAACTTGCCAGCATAGTAAATAAATGTGTGCCCAAAATAAAGTATGATACCAAGATAAATAATGCTACAAGAACTTTCCAGGCAATAAGAATATTTATTAATAAAGAACTAGATGTTTTGAGAGAGGCATTGGACAGCTCCTATCGTATTTTAGCTCCTAGTGGGAGACTAGTCCTCATTACCTACCATTCATTAGAGGATAGAGTCATAAAGGACTTTTTGGTGCATACAGATAGAAATCTATCAACTCCTAAAAAATTACCTGTTCAAGGAGAATTCCTCTCAAAAATGTTTAAATTGATAAAAAAATCTATTAAACCCTCACTAAATGAAATTACTACAAACCGCAGAGCAAGGTCTGCAAAATTAAATGTATTAGAGAGAATTCAATGAAAATCTCTCTTAATCTATTCATAATTTTCTTTATTGCAGCTTCAGCTTTCTTAGTCGTTTATATAAAGCATCTGAATAGAATTATGAACATTGAGATTGAGATGACAGAAAAGAAACTTTCACGAGAAATAAATGATTATAAAAATTTATTAGATAAAAAGACAAAAATTTTAAATAAAGTCCTTCTAGAAGAGAGGATTACAAAAGATTTAAATATGGTTTTACCAAGTAAGGAAAAAATAATTTATCTGAATTCAATTGAGTAATCGGAGGTGTATAATGTTTGAGTTAGTCAATGAATATAATCAAAATGCTGTAATTAAAGTCATCGGTGTTGGCGGTGGTGGCGGTAATGCAGTAAAATCTATGTTGGAGTCTAAGATACATGGCGCGGAGTTTATTTTAGCTAATACTGATAGCCAAGCTCTTAACGATGTTCGCGGCGCAACAATGATTCAAATTGGATCTGACATTACCAAAGGACTAGGTGCGGGTGCCGACCCCGAAAAAGGTCGACAGGCTGCTCTTGAGGCAAAAGAGGAACTGGCTGACGCTATCATGGGAGCTGATATGCTTTTCATAGCAGCTGGTATGGGAGGCGGAACAGGGACTGGTGCTGCCCCTATTATCGCTCAAATAGCTCGTGACGCAGGAATCTTGACTGTGGCTGTTGTATCTAAGCCTTATGAATTTGAGGGCAGCAAGAGAATGCACTATGCTGAAGAGGGAATCGAGGCACTGAGTGAGTGGGTTGATTCCTTGATAGTCATTCCTAATGAAAAACTCTCTGAAGTATATGGAGGCGATAACTCTATATTTAGCTCTTTTGATAATGCTAACGATGTACTTAGAGGTGCTGTGAAAGGCATAGCTGAAATAATTACAATAAGAGGGTTCATAAATGTTGATTTCGCAGATGTCAGGACTGTTATGTCAGGACGTGGGAAAGCGATGATGGGCTCTGGAGTCGCATCTGGACCTAATAGAGCAGAGGATGCTGTAAATATGGCTCTCAGTAGCCCACTGCTAGAAAATATAGATCTCAATAATGCAAGTGGTGTTCTAGTTAATATTACAGCTGGAGCTGATCTATCATCAAAAGAATTTAGCGCTATTGGTGATAAGGTTAAAGAAATAGCCGATGATTCAGCTACTATTATTATTGGATGTATCAAAGAAGAGGATAATCTTGGTGATTTGAGAGTGACTATCGTTGCAACAGGTTTCGATACCTCCAGACTAGAGTCAGATATCGTAAATGTCGGTACAAATGCAATAGTTAGTGAGAACATGAATCAGTCGCAAAATATTAATCTTAATCAAATCACAAGTAGCAATATTCAAGATACAGTGAACACTGAAGATGCTTCAGATATACCGAGAGAAGTTATTTCCGATAGTGACTCTGATAATATTGATGTACCAGCTTTTTTAAGGCAACAAGCTGATTAGTAAACAAAAATTTAATACTATAACCTCCATGAGACGATCATTTTTTTATATGATCGTCTCCGTTGTATTTTTTTTAATGATGATAAGAGTAATTCTCTTGCAAGGTTTTGAAACCGATTGTTTTTATCTGAATAGCGAATCATGTAAGAGTGATCTAAGTACTCATGCAGATAAGAGGCAAATTAATCACAGAGAGATAATTACGAATAGGGGGAGTATTTATGATGTAAATGGTCGTATTTTAGCAATGAGTGTTCCTAAAAAAACACTTTGTATTAATTTCAAGAAAATATATGAGCCATACATAAAAGATGAGATTGATATTGATGCTCTACTAAAAATTATAAATTTACCCAAAAAAAGATTCAACAACTTACTTAGGAAAAATAAAGATAAGGTAGAGTACTATCTCAAAAGAAAAATCGACGATGATACATATAATAAACTTGAGAAATTAAATTATCCCTATGTTTACTTTATAGATGAGTATGATCGTGTATATCTAAGTGGGGAATATTTCTCAAATGTTATAGGTTTTACAGACATTGATGATAATGGTTTAAGTGGCATTGAATTAGCAGAGGACAATATTCTTAAATCTCAGAAGGGTATCAAGAAAATAAGGAAAGATAATTTAGGAAGATCTGTCGAACTTTTAGAAGTTATTAAAGAATCGAAACCTGGAGAAGATATTCAACTATCTTTTGACCAGAGATTACAATATGTTGGATACTCTATATTAAAGAAACATGTAGATGTAACCGATGCAGATAGCGCTTCTCTGGTTCTTATTAGGAGTAAAACAGGGGAGATAGTAACTATGATTAATTATCCATCTTTTGATCCTAATAATAGAAATGAATTCAAAGGAGAGAAAATTAAAAATAAAGTAGTTTCAACAGTATTTGAGCCAGGGTCGACAATTAAACCCATCATTGTTTATGCTGCACTTGCGTCGGAGACAATTGATCTTGACGATACAATAAATACAGCAAATGGTTTAAAATTAGATAGTAAAAGCAAATTACTAACTGATTACAAAAATCTTGGACTGTTAACATTAGAAGGCATTATACAAAACTCCAGTAATGTGGGTGCAGCGATGATAGCAAAAAAAACAAATAAGCAGAGGATATATGATACTTTGGCAGAATTTAATATTGGTAGTGATTTATATGTCGATTTTCCTGGTATTCAAAATGGGAGTATCAAGGATATAAACAATTGGGATGAAGCATTACATGGAACGGTCGGTTATGGTTATGGTCTATCTACAACTCTTCTTCATCTTGCGAATGCTTATAATATTATTGCAAATGACGGAGTCAGAGTGCAATTGAGCTACAAGAAAGTTGATGACGTGGTAATGGGCGAGCAGATTCTTCAAAGAGATTCATCTAGAGAAATTTTACAGATGATGAGAAAGGCAGTTGATAATGGCACTGGCAAAAGTGCAAAAATACAAAACTACTCCGTAGCTGGTAAAACTGGGACAGTTAGGTTAAGGATTAATGGAGAATATAGCAAAAATAATCATAATGTTATATTTGTAGGTATAGCGCCAGCATCAAAACCTGAATATGTTGCAGCAGTCATTGTAAGAAATCCTAAAAACAGACCAGTTTCAGGTGGAAAAAACGCGGCACCTATATTTAGTGAATTTATGAGTTACAGCCTAAATTTACTTGAGGTTTATCCAGATAAAAGATGAAACTATCTGACAATGATAAGATAATAAATTTTGTTTCAAATATTTATCAAAAAAAGAGTCTTAATTACCGAGATTTTGTTTTTTCAAGTAAAGATTCTTGTAAAGATAAAATATTTGTTCTTAAATATGGGAATAAAAAAAAGCTACCGCATTATATAAATGAGGCTATAAAAAAGGGAATCAAAGGATTAGTTGTAGATAATCGAACAAATGTAGAAGATATTAGTTCTAGGATACCAATACTAAAAATTACTAATCTAAATGAGAAAATAAACGCTTTTCTTGATCAATTATATTCTTATCCAGCAAGGGATATGTTTATAATAGGTGTTACTGGAACGAACGGAAAAACATCAACATGTCATTTTTTAGCACAGTACTTGTCAAAACTTTTTCCTAGAAAAAACATTGGGATAATTACATCTGAAGGTAACGGTGTTTATCCAAAATTGTCATTAACAAGTAGAACGACTCCTGAAAATCATTTGCTTTATCGACAGTATGATAAGATGAGACGAAAAAATGTCCAAATATTAATTATAGAATGTTCATCGCAAGGTTTACATCAGGGCAGGTTAAACTCACATTCTTTTGATGTTTCAATACTGACAAATATAAATAGAGATCATATTGATTATCACAAAAATAATGAAAATTATATCAAATCCAAGTTACTGTTACTACAAATGACTACTAAGCATATATTTATAAACGAATCTTTAAAGAATCTTGAGATGCGGAATATAAACGCAAAAAAGGTATTTTTCAAGGACAATTCTCAGAGAGAACTCATGGACAATCCAACAATACCTAGGGATCTATTTACTAAGTTCACAAATATTTATGGACAAAATAGAAAAATTAATATTATCGATGTAATTAATAAATTAAAACCAATACCAGGCAGATATCACTTTTTAAATGGAAGCAAAAGAGAGAGGTTTCTTGTTGATTATGCACATACATCAAGCTCATTTCTTGAGGTGTGCAAACATTCCAAAAGACTCGTTTCGGCATCTTTAGACAATATGAAAGTATTAATAATATTTGGTTGCGGTGGTGATAGAGATAAAGAGAAAAGAGTTAATATGGCACATCATGCAAAAAAATATGCTGACTTCATAATTGTTACTGATGATAATCCAAGATCTGAAGATCCAATCAAAATAACTAATCAAATAACAGAAGCGTTGAAGGGAGAGGGTAATTATGAAGTTATTAATAATAGAAAATCTGCTATTAGAAGATCGTTAGATTTTGCACGAAATAATTATTTAGTCTTACTACTTGGAAAAGGGAATGAGTCAAAGATTATTTATAAAAATAAACATATTTATCATAATGATATAAAATATGTTGAGAGCTTAATTAAATGAGTATATCTGTATTTGAAATATTGAGTGTAATTAGAGACGACGCTCAAGATAATGGAGTAACATTAGCTAATTGTCAAGTTAACTCTTTCACCATTGATTCTCGCAAAGTCAAAAAGAATGATGTTTTCATCGCTTTACCAGGGTCTAATGTGGATGGATATGACTATATAGATGATGCTATAAGCAATGGAGCTTGTCTTGTAATTACTAACAGGTCACACAAAAATCCGCTAGTATTTCCTGTAAGAGATTCTATAAAATCTCTCGGTTTGATTGCTAATTATTTTATAAAAAAAATAGATTCTAAAAGTATTGGGATAACTGGCACCAACGGAAAATCTACAGTAACAGCTATGACGGCGTCTATAACCCAACAATATTATAAAACTGCTAAAACCCTGGGCAACTATAACAATCAAATTGGGTTACCATTGTCGATTCTGACCGCAGATATAAATACTGAGATTTTTGTTTTAGAAATGGGAGCAAGCAAAGTGGGTGACATAAGAGAACTTACTTCAATTGTAAAACCTAATATTGTTGCTCTATTAAATGTATCTCCTGCTCATTTAGAAACTTTTGGCAATATTGAAAATGTGTATAAGGCAAAAGAGGAGCTCCTTGAGGATCAGGGTTATAGAAAAATTGTTATTTTAAATAAAGATGACGAAAACTTCCTTAAATGGAAAAAAAAAGCAGCCAGACATCATGTAATAACAATTTCAAAAAGACAAGACAGTGATTATAGATTGATTGGACAAAGTCCCGGAAAGCTGGTTATAGGAACAAAGCGATTTGGTATTATAGATGTTAATACTCATCATAATGAAGATTATATGATTACAAATGTGCTATTCTCCATAGCCTGTGCAACAGAGTCAGGTGTAGATGTAGAATCAATTAAACGTGGCCTAAAAAATTTCGAAGTACCAAATGGTAGATTTACCATACTAAATGGTTACAATAATTCCAAGATAATTGATAGTTCATACAATGCAAATCCAGAATCTTTTAAAGCAGCAATAGATTCTCTTGTATTGAGAGGTAACAGAGAAAAATGGATCATTATGGGTCAAATGGGAGAGCTTGGTCAGGCCTCAGAAGAGCATCATATAGCAGTCTTAAAATACGCTGAAAGTAAAAAAATAAGTAAAATTTTTTTAATTTCTGAACATGCAGATAACATTAAAAAGTCCGTGAAAATCGAAATTAATATATTTAAATCAAAAGAAGATTTGATAAAATATATATTACCTATGCTAAAATCAGATATAGATGTTCTTATAAAAGCCTCTAGAAGTATGAAATTTGAATCAATAGTAAACTCTCTAAAAGTATAAATATGCTATATTATTTTTTTGATTATATGACACAGTTTCATTCTGGATTTGATGTTTTTAGATATCTTACACTCAGAATAATCTTATCTGCACTGACTGCACTTACTGTGTCTTTATTGTTTGGACCTATAATTATTAATCATCTTAAATCAAAAGGGCTATACCAAAGCATTCGAGATGATGGGCCAAAATCACACTTAGCAACGAAAGCAGAGACACCCTCAATGGGTGGAACAATAATTATCTTCTCTGTTTTATTAAGTACTTTCCTCTGGTCAGATATACTAAACGATAACATATGGATACTATCATTTATCCTTTTGAGTTTTGGCTGTATAGGTTTTTACGACGATTACAAAAAACATTTACATTCATCAAGTGACGGGATAAGTGGAAAGCTAAAGCTTGCACTCCAGATTATCTTTGCATCATTCGCAATTATCTATATTTTCACAACTGCATTTCAACCGATTGACCTAAGCTTAACAATACCATTTGTAAAAGATTATGCTTTATATATGGGAGTTCTCTTTATTCCATGGTCAATTTTTATAATAGTTGGATCCAGTAATGCAGTCAATTTAACAGATGGGTTAGACGGTTTAGCTATTCTACCCTGTATATTAATTGCGTCAGCTTTTGTTCTTTTTGCTTATGTGCAAGGAAATTTCAACATTGCCAATTATCTACTTATACCCTATCTACCAGATGTCTCAGAAGTTGCTATTTTTGCTAGTGCAATAGTAGGATCTGGTTTAGGATTTCTCTGGTATAACTCTTATCCTGCTCAAGTATTTATGGGAGATGTTGGCTCACTATCATTGGGTGCTATTCTAGCAACGATTGCAATTTTATTGAGACTGGAATTCGTTTACGCTATCATGGGCGGTGTTTTTGTTGCAGAAGCACTATCAGTGATGATTCAGGTGTTTTCATATAAGGTATTTGGTAAAAGAGTTTTTAAAATGTCTCCAATTCACCATCATTTTGAACTTCAAGGCTGGCATGAATCTAAAATAATCGTTAGATTCTGGATTATAACATTTGTCTTAGTTTTAATTGGCCTCTCATCATTGAAAATAAGGTAAATGATAATCAAGACACTTATACTTGGGTTTGGAATTACTGGGAAATCTTGTTTAAAGTACTTTAATAGCATTAACGAAGTATGTAGAGTATACGACACAAGATCCGAAGAAAAATTTAAAAGTATTGAGGGTTACGAGCAAAATGAATTTTATTTCAATCACTACAATAATAGTATTTTGCATGGGATTAAGACCGTAATTATTAGCCCTGGCTTTGAACTAAATCATCCACTTATCAATGAAATCCGTAACAATGATATTCAAATTCAAACAGACATTGACCTTTTTAAATCCATTTATGATGGAAAAATAATTTCAGTAACAGGTACAAATGGTAAGACGACTGTTGTAAACATGCTTGAGAAAATACTCAGGGATTCTGATAAAAGGGCAAAAGCATGTGGTAATAACGGTATTCCGCCTATTAATCTCATCAATGAAGAATTAGATTATGCTATTGTTGAATTATCAAGTTATCAACTTGAATATATGACAAATAAATCTAGTGATGTGAGCATTATTTTAAACATTACTGATGATCATTTAGATAGACATAAAAATTTTGAGGAATATTCAAAAATAAAAATGAGTATTTTTGATAATGATGGAAAAAAAATTAAAAACATTTCTTTGAAAAATTCTATTGATACTGATGATGTAGTATATTTTGGATATAATGATGATCTCTCTGAAATAATTATTAATAATAAAGTCACAAATGATCTCCATATTGTCGGAGAAAAACTTCATTGTGATGGAGTAAATCTTGATTTTGTAGGCTATCATAGCCTTCAAAATATATTAGCTGTTCTATCAGTTATGGACTATCTAAAATTTAATTTAAAAAAATGTATTACGTCTCTAACAACTTTTGTTCATCCTC
>MDTD01179135.1_pt1 | contig 14852 bp, 18 predicted proteins | sample 811221 | NCBI WGS metagenome assembly MDTD01 (sample SAMN05326646, study PRJNA326480) | marine metagenome | isolation source: seawater | place: Pacific Ocean: South West | collected 2011
AGAATAGATAAAAATATTTTAATACAACATGCAGAGTCTTATAGAAAAATTAGAAATACCTTTAGATTTATGCTTGGAAACATAAAAGATAATTTTGAAAAACAAAAATTTGAGAAAATCAAAGTAGATGAACTCGATGAACTAGAACAATTTATTTTACATAAATTATTTTTATTAAATAAATTTGTTGATGAAAATTTAGAAAATTATAATATCCATAAACTATACAAGGAATTATTAAACTTTTGTACGCTTGATTTATCTTCTTTTTATTTTGATATTAGAAAAGATGTTCTTTACTGTGATAGCATCAATTCAAAAAAAAGAAAAAATTGTATAATTGTTTTAAATATAATTTTAGAAAGTTTATTAAAGTGGTTTGCTCCAATTTTAGTCTTTACTACTGAAGAAATATTTAGTTTAGTTAACAAGAACAATAATGAAAGTATTCATGAAGATAATTTTGTGAAAATTCCAAATAATTGGCAGAATGATAAGCTTTATGCAAAATGGATAAATTTATTTAAAATTAAACAAGACGCAAATATTGCGATAGAAGAAAAAAGAGCTAAAAAAGAAATTGGTTCGAGTTTAGAAGCTGAAATAAAACTAACATTGAAGAAAGATAAATTTGAACTTTTGGAAAAATTAGATTTAGCAGATTATTTTATCGTTTCAAAAGCAGAAAAAGAATTGTCAAACAAAGATGAAATCAAGATTGAAGTGAAAAAAGCTAAAGGACAAAAATGTGAGAGATGTTGGAAAATTTTGGAAAAAAAATGTGAGAGATGTTCGGAAGTTTTACAGTGAGATAGAAAGTCAATATTTTGATTAATATTAAAGAAATAAAAAATAAGATTCTTATAAAGGAAAATCTTTTCTTGGTAATTCTAATTTCTACTGTTTTTTTCCTTGACAGATATTCAAAAAGCATAGTTCTTGAAAAGTTTAGTGAAAATGTTTTTTACGTAAATAGTTTTTTTAATTTAAATCTTTTATGGAATACTGGAATAGGTTTTGGACTGTTGAGTTCTAACTCATCATTATTTTATAATCTCATTTCCGGGATAATAGGGGTGGTAATAATTTTTTTAACAATTATTGGAATTAAATCTGATAAATTTGATAAGATTACTTTTTCTATTATTATAGGAGGAGCATTAGGAAATTTTTATGATAGAATTGTTTTTAAGGCAGTACCAGATTTTATCGACTTACATTACGGTAGTCTTCACTGGTTTACCTTTAATATTGCAGATATATTTATTACAATAGGTATATTTGCTTTTATTATAAGAGGTTTTTTTATAAAAAATAATTAAATGAAAAATTTAAAATTAATTCTAATCTGTCTACTGCTTTTAAATTCCTGTAATAGTTTTAGTGATGCTGGAAAAGTTCTTAGGAATGAAAAAACAAGAACAACAGATGAATTTTTAGTTAAAAAAAAACAGCCTTTAGTTATTCCTCCTGATTACAATGAATTACCTGAACCAAATTTAAAAAAAGAGGCAAGGACCGAAGAAAATGAAGGCATAAAAAAAATCCTTAAGGCTGAAGAAGAGAATACATCTAACAAAAAAAAATCCTCATCTGTTGAAGAATCAATACTTAATAGAATAAGAAAGTGACAAAAAAAAATATAATAATTCCATACAGCTTCTCAAAAAAATTTTTAAATAATAAGTTAAACAAAAAGCTTTCAAAAGATTATAATAAAATATTTAAATATTTAACAAAAGAAATTAATAATCCAAAAAATACATTAAATTTATTAAGTGAAAATTATAAGTTTAATTTCAAAATTAAAGATTTAATCTCATTTAAAAAATATAAAAATATTGTCCTAATAGGAATGGGAGGTTCTATTTTAGGTTCAGAAGCAATCTATGGTTTTTTAAAAGGAAAAATTAAGAAAAAAGTTTATTTTTTTAATGATATTAATTTAGAAAAAAACATTTTAATTAAAAAAGAGGTAAATTTAAAAAAAACATTATTTATAATCATCTCAAAATCAGGAAATACGATTGAAACAATCTCAAACTTAATTTCATTAAATATTTTAAAAAAAAATAGGAAAAATATTATTATTATTTCAGAAAAAAATAACAATATACTCTTTAATCTGTCAAAAAAATTAAATCTTTTTTATATAGAGCATAAAAAATATATTGGAGGCAGATATTCAGTTTTATCTGAAGTTGGTATCGTGCCAGCATATTTAATGGGTTTAAATATTAATAAACTAAGAAAAAATTTGAAAAATAATTTATTTGCAAAAAAAAACCTATATTTGAAAGATAGTTCATTGTTATTATCAAATCTTTCTAATCAACAAAAATATAGAAACTTAATTTTTTTAAATTATGCACCGGAATTAGAGAAATTTCTTTCGTGGTGCCAACAACTAATAGCTGAAAGTCTGGGAAAAAAAGGTAAAGGGTTTTTGCCAACAATCTCTAACGCACCAAAAGATCACCATAGTTTGTTACAATTATATCTCGATGGGCCAAAAGACAAAATATTTGAAATATTTAGTGTAAAGGAAAAATCCGGAAAAAAACTCGTTAATAAATATTTCTCAAAAGATTTGAGCTTTCTAAAAAATAAGACTCTTCAGCAAATTAAAAGATCACAAAAAAATGCAATGATAAAATCTTTTTTAAAAAATAAAATCCCGTTTAAAGAATTTGTAATAAAAAAAATTGATGAAGACAGCTTAGGTGAACTATTTTCATATTTTATCTTAGAAACTGTTATGATTGGTAAATTAATTAGAGTAAACCCATTTGATCAACCAGCTGTAGAGCAAGTAAAAAAATTTACCAAAGATATTCTTAATTAAATCTACCAAAAATTATTTTTGATTTACCGTATTTTTTAATGATAAGGGGTGAAAAAATGTTTTTAAACTTATCTTCAGAATTACTTTTTCTATGAATCAAAATTATATGTTTTTTTTTAAAAATCTGTTTATCTTTTATTGTTTTTAGATTTTCAATGAAAGCTTTGTCCAAGAATGGAGGGTCTAAAAAAAATATATCAAATTTTTCTTTATTCTCTTTTTTTAAAATACTTTCAATCTTATCGTTAATTACTTTAGATTTATTGTTCATTGATAATTTAAGAAGGTTTTCTTGAAGTACTTTTGAAGCCTTTTCATCTTGCTCAACAAATGTAACTTTTTTTGCATCTCTTGATATAGCCTCAATACCAAAAGATCCTATCCCAGAATATAAATCTAGAATATTCGACCCTTCAATTCTAACACCTAAAATATTTGAATGTGCTAAAATATTGAATATATTTTCTTTTACAGAGTCTTTTAAAGGCCGCGTTATCGAATTTTTTAAGTATTGAATATTTTTACCTTTAAATTTACCGCTAATAATTCTCATTCTTTATTTATTACTTTCCATCCTATATCTTTTCTAAAGAAACCATGTTTCCAATTTAATCTATTAATAATTTTTAAAATTTTACTTCTGATTTGTAAAAAATTATTTCCAATATTTGAAATATTTAAAACTCTACCTCCATTAGATAAAATATAACCTTTTTCATTTTTTGTTCCAGCGTGATAAATAAAACTTCCCTTATCTAATTTCAATTTATCAATATTTTTTATTACCTTATTTCGTTTATAATTTCCTGGATACCCTTTTGAGCAAAGAACAATGGTCATACATTTTTCTTTTTTCCATTTAATATTTAAATTTTGAAGATTATTCTCAACAGAATTTTTTATTATCTTCACTAAGTCGGTTCTTAATCTAGGTAAAATCACTTGGCATTCTGGATCGCCCATTCTCACATTAAATTCCACTAAATACGGTTCGGTATTTTTAATCATTAGTCCAACATATAAAAATCCCGTATAAGGATTTTTCTTTTTTTTGAGCGCTCTAAGAGTTGGTTTTACAATTTTTTTAATAATTTTTTTTTCAATTTTTCTACTTATTATAGGAGCTGGGGAGTATGCTCCCATCCCACCCGTATTTGGACCTGTGTCTTTCTCACCGACTCTTTTATGGTCTTGGGCAGAACCAAAAAATTTAAAACTATTTTTTGCAACAATCAAAAAATAGCTGGCTTCTTCACCCTCTAAAAATTCTTCTAAAACAACTTTTTTAGATGAGATAAATTTACCTTTAAATATTTCGTTTGAAATTTTCAAAACTTGTCTCTTAGATTTGCATATAGTTACTCCCTTCCCAGCAGCAAGGCCGTCAGCTTTTACTACAAGAGGCAATTTATTTTTTTTTAAAAATTTTAAGACCTGTTTTTTATTATTACAAACTTTAAATTCTGCGGTCGGAATATTATTTGCTTTACAAATTTCTTTCATAAAAGCTTTTGAACCTTCTAACTTAGAAGCAAATTTATTAGGTCCAAATACTTTAATCTTTTTTTTAATTAAAAAATCAACTAATCCTTTAACTAGCGGTTCTTCTGGCCCCACAACTACTAGATCTATTTTATAAAACTTGATTGATTCTAGTATTTTTTTAAAATTAGAAGTGTCAATGCTTACGTTTATTGCTAATTTAGAAGTACCAGCATTACCAGGATAACATATAATTTTGTTAGCAAGCCTGGAGTCAAATAATTTTTGACATAAAGCATGTTCTCTTCCCCCACTTCCTATTAATCCAATATTCATCTTAAGATATATATTGTATAATTTATTGATGAGTAAAAAAAAAGCTAAACTTATTTTTAAACACAATTCTTTTGACATCGTCGAAGAAGGGGATTTCGTCCTGTGTGCTGTTTCTGGAAAAGAAATTTTGTTAAAAGATCTTAATTATTGGAATGTTGAATTACAAGAGGCGTATTTTTCTCCTGTAGAAGTTAATCATCGTTATAAACAAACTCAAAAATAAAAATATTTTACTTCCATCTATTATGAGTCCAAATCCATTGATCGGGATTTTTTATGATCATTTGTTCAAGAATTTTGTTAAGTTTGATTGTTAATTCATTTTTATCTTTAAAATTTGAAGGATCTATTTCCTCATAAAAATTAATGTAAAACTTACTCAAATCTTTTCTCTCAATAAAAACAGGAATAATGGGTAGATTATATTTTTTGGCTAATTGAGCTGGCAAAGTAGTTGTGAGTGCTGGACTATTGAAAAAGGGAATTTTTTCACCTTCGCTTACCCTTTGATCAATCATTAACGCAATACTGAAGCCTTCTTTTATAAATTCTATTGACTCTCTTACACCGTTTATTCCTTTCTTTATTTGATTAGGACAAACATATTTTTTTCTAACCCTCTCCATAAAAGGATTTAAAAAAAAATTATTAAGTGGACGATAAATAGTTGCTAATTTAATACCACTTTTTATTATTTCCATAGACATAAGTTCAAAATTTGCAAAATGACCTGATACAAATATTACAGGTTTTCCTCTTTGTAGAATTTTATTTAACTTATCTCTGCCTTCTATATAAATATGAGAATTATTTTTTTTAAGATCTTTCAGAAAAATGTATTCAATAAAAGTCATACCGTAGTTTTTCCACATATTAGATACAATACGTTTCTTTTCAATTTTGGTTAAATTTTTATTAAAAATATTTAGATTTTTCTCAACCACATATTTTGATTTAAAGAAGTGAGCAAGGTTTAAAAAAAGAAATGAAAAAACTTTTCTACTTAATTTTATACCAAAAATTTTGGCAATTATGAAAAATAAATAAATAAAAAATGATTGAATAAAATATTTTATGATCTTCATTTAATTCCTTTGATAATATTCTCTATAAATTTTTCTTTATCTTTAACATCAAGTTTTACTTTTAAGCACTTTATCATATCAAGATTAAAATCTTCAATTCGTAAGAAATCTTTTTCAGTCATCACAATTTGACAATTTTCCCTTTTAGCTTCCTCTATAATTTTATCAATTTCAGACTTACTATAGTTGTAGTGGTCAGGAAATTTAAATTCCCTTTTAACATCTAGATTATTTTTTTTTAAAATTTGAAAAAAATTTTCTGGATTACCAATTCCTGCAACCGCAAATAACTTTTTATCTCTAAATTCATCAATATTTATAGCTGAGTATTTTGAATAAAAAATTTTAATATTTTTTTGGATATCGTAAATTTTCTTTTCAAATTCATCATTTTTCTCTCCATTTATGATTATAATTTGAGCATTTTTCAAAGAACTCAAATCTTCTCTTAAAGGTCCAGAGGGAAAAAGAAGTGAATTTCCGGTAAGTTGATTGCTATTAAAGCATAAAATATTTAATTTTTTTTGAATTTGATAGTCTTGAAAACCGTCATCTAAAATAACTGAATCATAATTTTTGTAAATTGCTTCCTCTACTCCTTTAACTCTATTTTTCTTAATTATAGGATTTTTAAAATTGTTAGTTATTAGTTTGTACTCATCAATGTGTTCTTTATAATATTTTCTCACAATAACTGGATTTTTTCCTTTTAACTTTAATTCTTTAGCGATAAAAATTGAAGTTGGAGTTTTTCCGGTTCCACCTAAATAAATATTACCAACACAAATTATTGGAATTTCAAATTCAAGTTTTTTCACAAATCTTTTTTTTAAAAATATTGCAAAGGCAAAAACAAGACTTAGGGGAAGCAATATTGTTGATAAAAAACTTTTTTTGGTATCCCAAAATTTCGGTTTATATAATTTCATTTTTTAAAAAAAGATTAATTTGTTTCATTGTATCGGTTAGAGTTTTTTGACCAAGGTTTCTAACTAAATTTGAAATTTGAATATTATCACCTTTTTTTTCAAAATCTTGATTGATATATTTTGCCAATTCTTTTGAGTCATTAATCTCTTGAGAAATAAGATTTTCTTTTAAAATATCATAAATTTCTTTGAAATTATAAATGTAAGGACCATGGTAAACTTTACATCCTAGTTGTGCTGCTTCAATCGGGTTTTGACCACCTTCTTGAATAAATTTCTTAAATAATGACTTTCCCATAAAAACACTTTTAGAATATTTAAAAAATTTAGATAAAATACCAAAAGAATTAATAATAATTATTTCCTTACCCTCTTGAATTTTTTGATCACTGTTTAATATTTGTGATTCTAAGCTAAATTCATCACACAATTTTTTTATTTCATTTACTCTATTAATATGTCTAGGAGCAATGATTGTAATAATATTTCCATGATCTTCTTTTAGTATTTTATGTGTTTCTAAACAAAATCTTTCCTCTCCCTTATGCGTGCTTGTAACACACCAGTATTTGAGTTTGGTAAGCATTATTTCATTTGAGCTTGTCTCCTTAAAGGCATTCTTATTAACAAGTTTTATATTTCCTAAGTTATAAATATTATTTGCACCTAGCTCCTCTAAATACGTTTTGGATTCATTGCTTGATGACAAACAAAGGCTAAAAGAACTGAATATTTTTTTGGCAATATTTTTAAAAAGTTTCCATTTTTTAAATGTTTTTTTTGTGATTCTACCGTTAATTAATGCGATTGGAATTTTTAATTGATTAGCATTTAAAATTAAGTTTGGCCAAATCTCTGAGTCTACCAAAAATATAATATTAGGTTGCCATCCATGTAAAAATTTTTTGATTAAAAAATTTATATCTAATGGAAAAAATCTGTGGTGTACATTAGAATAATTTTCAATTTCTTTTTTAGCCAGGTTTCCTGAACTCAGAGTTACCGTAGTGATTAAAAATTCAAAACTTTCATTTTCATTTTTTAACTCATTTAAAATTGGAAAAATACTTTTTAATTCTCCGATGCTAGCTGCATGAAACCAAATCAATTTGGAGTTTTTATTTCTTTTTATATTAAAATGCTTTGAAAAAATTTTTTCCTTATATCTCACATTATCTTCTTTTTTAAGAACTTTTCTCAAGAAAATTATAAAAATTAATAATGGATATGTTATTGTCGTAATAAACTTATAAATTATAATCATTAAGTTTATTTAAGTTGTTTATTATAAAGTGATTTATATTCTTCACAATTTTTAATTAGATACTCATGTTTACCCGAGTCTATAATCTTTCCACTTTTCATAATAAAAATCTTATCTGCATTATTAATAGTAGATAATCTATGTGCAATTACTAAGGTAGTTTTATTTTTCGTTAAATTAATAATAGCGTTTTGAACTATTTCCTCTGACTCGGCATCCAAAGATGAAGTAGCCTCATCTAATAGAATTATAGGAGACTGTTTTAAAATAGCCCTAGCTATTGAAATTCTTTGTTTTTGACCTCCAGATAGTCTTATCCCATTTTCTCCGATCAAGGTTTCATATTTATTAGGCATTTTGTTTATAAATTCATCTGCAGCAGCATATTTACATGCTTTTTCAATCTCATCATTTGATGCATCATTTTTTGCATACGCAATGTTATTTTTAATTGTATCATCAAACAAAATGATATCTTGACTGACCAGGGATAAATTTTTTCTAAGAGATTTCAATGATATATTTTTTATATCTTGACCATCAATTTTAATTGACCCTTCTTGAGGATCGTAAAATCTAGGCAAAAGATTCATAATTGTACTTTTACCAGCACCACTATGACCAACGAATGCTGTCATAGAATTTCCATCTATATTTAAATTTATGTTTTTAATTGCTCTTTCATTTGTAGATTCATACTTGAAACCCACATTTTTAAATCTTATTTCAGAGTTTTTAATTTTTAAATCTGGTAGATTTTTATCATCCATAATTTCAATTTTTTTATCAATTATTGTAGTAATTCTCTTGAATGCCGCCGCCCCTTGATATGCAACCATGTTGATTGTCGCTAGTGATCTAATAGGTTGATATGCTAGCATCATGGCAGCTAAGAAAGAGAAAAAATTATTCACTCCAAGTTCTCCTGCTGCTATTAGTTTGCCAGAAAAAACTATAAATCCTGCAATCATAAAACCAGTTAACGTTTCCATTATTGGAGTTGCGCGAATAATAACACTTCCAATCTTTATATTCTTTTCAACTAAATCATCTATAACCTCGTCGGCTTTTATTATTTCTTCATCTTCTTTTTGATAAATCCTAATCATTTTTGAACCTTTAAAAATTTCAGATAAAAAAGTCGCTAAGTTTCCAGATGATTTTCCTGCTTTAGAAGTTGCTTTGCCAACTCTTTTTCCTAATGATTTAGCTAATCCACCAGCAAGCGGCATCATAATTATTGCAAATAAAGCTAGCTTCCAATTTTGGTAAAACATTAAAGATACCAATGCAATTACAGAGAAAGAGTCTTTCATCAAATTTAATACTCCAGTGCTTACTAAATTTCTTATTTGATTAGAGTCAAACATTACATTTGATATATATCTCCCAGAATGACGATTATCTAATGTTTGAATATCTGAAATTAAAATATTTTTAGCTATCTTTTTTTTAAGCTCTCCTGCAACCTCTTCACCCACCCTAATAATATTAATTCTGGCTAGATATAAAGATAATCCTTTACTTGAAAAAGCTAAAACAATTAAAATTGGTATTGTCCAAGCAAAAACTTCGTTTTTTTCAATAAATATTTTTTTTACAGCAGGGTCAAGCAACCATGCTATCCCTGCAGTACTTCCAGCAACTATAATGGACAAAACTAGAGCTACTAGAATTCTGCTCATATGTTTCTTAACATGCTCTCTAAATAATCTCTTAAGTATAAGCTTTACTTCTTCAAATTTCATTTAATAGTTAATAGTTAAGATGCTTAGAAATAAAATCAAACCTGAAAAATTATTTAATTTAAACATCTTCATACAGCTGTAAGAATTTTCCTTGCTAAAATTAAATATTTGATAAAATAGACTAAAGATAAACAAAGTGATCATAATTGTAAAAAAATTAGCTCCTAGATAATTTATAAAAACATAAATCAAAAGAATAGATGAAACGGCATATGAAGTTGATACAAATAATTTCATATGATTTTTAAATTTAATTGAGGTCGACTTAAGACCTATGATTTCATCATCAGACATATCTTGAGCTCCATAAATGGTGTCATAGCCCAATGTCCAAAATATGGCTGAAAGATATAGCAAACATATCTCAACAGAAATGCTATTATTTATAGCAGTCCAAGCCATTATTAACCCCCAATTGAAAGTTAAACCAAGGAATAACTGAGGCCAATAAGTTATTCGTTTCATGAAAGGATAAGTAAAAGCTAATAACATTGACCCCATTCCAAGTAGTATTGTCAGCATATTGAATTGAATTAAAATAAATAAAGCAATCAGGCATAATAAAATTACATACATTAATGATTTTTCTATAGAAATCTTACCGTCAGCAATTGGTCTTTTTTTTGTTCTTAAAACTTTTTTATCATAATCCTTATCAACTATATCATTAAATATACATCCAGCGCTTCTCATTAATACTGAGCCAAAAAAAAATAGAATTAAATAGTAAGCAAATGTTTGAACATTTTTATCAAAGTTCAAAGCATATGCTAATCCCCAAGAACATGGCCAGAATAAAAGCATATAACCGATAGGCTTATTTAATCTTGTTAAATCTATAAAAATTTTTAACTGCTCCATGAAATATTACTTGTAAATATCAAACACTATCTACATAATCAATTTGATTCGTTATGGATATTGATTACACTGTTGCAGCATTAATGTTTCCTGCTATACCGCTGATGATGACTATGTATAGTAACCGCTTCCACACTTTGAGTGCTTTAATTAGAAAAATACACGACCAATATACATTTGAAAAAAAGGTTCCTCCAGAATGGGAAAATCAACTTCACGTATTAAATAAAAGAACAAATTACCTAAAATTTGTTATGGGATTTTCTGCATTTGGTTTCTTATTTAATATGTTAACTGTATTGTTGCTATATTTAAACTTAGTTTTGTATGCCAGACTAAGCTTTGCTTCTTGTTGTATTTGTATGATTTTTTCTATTTTTTTATTTTTACAAGAGATTAGACTTTCAAATGAAGCGCTGAAGTTTCACTTGAGTGATATGGACTCAATGAAAAAAGATCTCTAATCATTTTTTTGCAAAAAATCTTTTTTAAAAATTGATATACCTTCTTTTTTTTTATGTTCATAGGACTCTTTGAATGTTTCTAGTTGCCAGCCTTTCATCCTATTTATGATTATTTCTAAATTCTCTCTCTTCCAGTTTATAGAAGTACCCTCATCTTTCCACAATTTTTTTTCCTCATTAGTTCTAGCACAGCCGTAACAATAACCAGTTATTGGATCAGTTTTACAAATACTGATACACGGTGAGATTATTTTATCCGACATTATGGAATAATAACAGCAGGACCAAGCAATTTTCTTGCCTCCAGATCAGCATGAGCTTGTTTAGCGTCAGATAGTTTATATTTTTTTGCAATTCTTATTTTTATTTTACCATATTTTATTTTTTCAAAAATTGAGTCAGCACCGGCTTGAAGTTCTTTTCTGTTAGTAAAATATTGTGCTATTGATGGCCTTGTAAAATAAAGACCTTTTGGCTGGATATCTTTAGGCACGTTAATAGGATCTAAAGGGCCTGAAGCGTTTCCGAAGCTAATCATCATCCCCCTTGTTTTAAGACATGCTAAAGATTTTTGAAAAGTATTTTTACCAACACCGTCAAATACTGCTGTAACTCCCTCGTTTTTAGTTATTTTCATCACTTCTTTAGAAAAATCATTTTTGGAGTAATTAATTACACTTGAGTATCCATTTTCTTCCGCTATCTTTATTTTTTCATCTGATCCAACGGTTCCGATTACTTTTGCTCCAATACTATTCGCCCATTGAGCAAAGATTTGTCCTACACCGCCAGCGGCAGCATGAAAGAGAACAGTTTCTCCAGCTTTTAGTTTGTAAGTTTTAGTAATCAAATAATTCGTGGTTAAACCTTTTGTCATTAAAGATGCCGCAAGCTCGTGAGATATTCCTTCAGGAACCTTGACAGCAATCTTTGCAGGAATAATTCTTTTTTGTGAGTAAGCCCCAAGCGGAGTAGAGGCGTAAGCTATATTATCACCTTTGTTAAATTCTGTAACATTGGAACCAACTTCATCAACCTTTCCAGCAGCTTCTAAACCAATTCCACTAGGTAACTTTATTGGGTATAATCCTGATCTATGGTAAGTATCAATATAGTTTAAACCAATAGCATGATTAGTTACTTTAATATCATCTGGTCCAGGAGATCCAACTTCAACATCTTGAAGTTCTAAAACATCTGGCCCTCCGTTTTTAGTGATAATTATCGATTTTGACATTTTTCGGGAAAGTACTTTAACTTTTAATATTTAGCAAATGTTCCGTTATTATAATCCTGAATAGCTTCGAGTATCTCTGCCTTTGTGTTCATTACAAACGGGCCACCTCTTGCAATTGGCTCACCAATTGGTTTACCAGCTATAAATAGAAACTCAGATTTTTTGTCAGCAGTTACATTAAGCTTAGTTCCTCGCTTTAGCAAAATTAAGTTTGAATTAGCTGTTTTATTGTGTTTTTTTTCTCCAACTTTTAATTCACCCTTCAGCAAATATATAAAGGAATTATGACCTATTGGAACTTCACAACTAAATTTTTTTTCATCATTTAAAACAATATGAAAGTAAATAGGATCAACATTATGATTTTTTTCGGGACCTTCAGCTTTTTCGTATTTGCCAGCTATCACTTTCACAATTTTTTCACTGTCTTTATGTTCCCCAAGTTCATTCCCTTTGATATAAAGGTACTCAGGCTTATTTTTTTTCATTTTAGCAGGCATGTTAATCCAAAGTTGAAACCCTAATAATTTGCCTTCTTTCATAGCAGGCATTTCAGAATGGATAATTCCTCTTCCAGTTTTCATCCATTGAACATCACCAGAAGCCATAATTCCTTTTGCTCCTGTACTATCTTCATGTTCAAATTCTCCATTCAACATATAAGTTACTGTTTCTATACCCCTATGAGGATGTGGGGGAAAACCTGCAACATAATCATCTTTATTCTCAGATCCAAATTCATCTAGCATCAAGAATGGATCGATATAATCCGCTTCTGGAGTTCCTATGCTTCTTTTTAATTTTACTCCAGCTCCGTCAGAGGCGTTTAGTGCTTTAATAATTTTTTTTACTTCAATTTGAGACATGAAAATATATATAATGAATGTTTAAACTATATCAAGTAGCTGAGTTAAGTTATTAATCTTAATTTTAGGTCGAAAATCAAGGATATCAAACTCCAAATTATTTCTATTTACCCAAATCGAGTTATATCCATAGTTTCCTCCACCAGAAACATCCCATGTGTTTGCGCTTAAAAAAGTAACTTCATCAGCTTTAATGTTATATTTCTTGATTGGTATTTCATAAACTCTTTTGTCAGGTTTATAAACACTCACTTCTTCAATAGAAAAAAGGTTATCAAATAAATTATTTAAATTATTACTTGTAACTAATTCATTTAGAAGCGTTGGAGTACCATTAGAAAGAATTGCAAGTTTAAAATTTTTCTTTTTTAAATCTTCCAAGACTTTTTTAACTTCAGGATATGGTGATAAAATTTTGTATAAGTTCATCAGTTCATTTTTCATACTTTTATCAATATTAAAAACTCGCATAGATTTCTCTAAACTGTCTTCTGTTACTTTCAAGAAATTTTTATGCCTTTTCATTAAACTTCTAAGCCAAGTATACTCTAGTTGAGTAGTTCTCCAAAAATTTGCAAATGCTTCCCACTCGCTTCCAATTTTTTTTTTACATTTTTCAGCAGCCGAGTTTACATCGAACAGCGTACCATAAGCATCAAATACTACAGCCTTCGTTTTCATGATTTATTTAATGTTATGGGAACCATCACATAAAGGGGGGTCATTCGTTTGTTTGCATGTGCAGAAAAAAACTTTTTTAGATTGATCAGCTAAATATTTTAATGGAGAAAAAATAGTTCCTTTATGCGAACCATCACAAAAGGGTTGTTTATTGCTTAACCCACATGTACACCAAAAGTAAGATTTTCCATCTATGACATCAATACCAATCGGAGAATTTCCAGCTCTTTTACCTTTTTCCATTAATGCTCCTTTATATCTTTTAAATTTGTTTATATTATATTTGTAATGAATATTAGATTATATCATCCAGACAGTATACTAGAAAATACCACAAGCTTATTAAGTAAAGAACATACGCATTATGTTGTTAACGTTATGAGACTAAAAAGAGGCTCAAACTTAAATTTTTTTAATAAAAACGGGGAATGGAAAAGTGAGGTTATTTTTTTAAACAAAGATAGAGTTGAAGTTAAATTTTTAAAGAAAATTAAACAGTCGAATAATTTATCAAAAATCGAACTAGCTATTTGTTTAGTTAAAAAAAATCCAATGGAAACTATTTTACAAAAAGCCACAGAACTTGGTGTAAATAAAATTTTTCCAATCGTTTCAGAAAGAACAGAAGTTAAAGAATTGAATCACGAAAGAGCAAAAAAAATAGTTATAGAAGCTACCGAACAATCTGATCAACTTGTACCTCCTCAAATCGCAAATATAGTAAAATTGAAAGATTTTTTAAAATCCTTTGATAAATCTTCCAAACTTTTATTTGCCGATGTTAATTCAAAAGATAAATTAAAAACTGAAGATTTAAAGGATTGTAAATCTATGTGTATTTTAATTGGTCCTGAAGGTGATTTTTCTCCAGCAGAACGCGAGTCTATCCTTCAAAATACATCTGTAAAACCTTTTACGTTGTCTAGAAACATTTTAAGGTCAGATACAGCTGCAATAAGCGCGATTTCATTAGTAAATTTTATCAATAACTTTCATTAATTGTCGCATTAATTGAAATTGTGAAATCATCTAAAAGCTGTGTAAAAACTTATGA
>MDTD01046489.1_pt1 | contig 14850 bp, 13 predicted proteins | sample 811221 | NCBI WGS metagenome assembly MDTD01 (sample SAMN05326646, study PRJNA326480) | marine metagenome | isolation source: seawater | place: Pacific Ocean: South West | collected 2011
AATAATCTATACAATATAAATAATGTCATTTAATACTTTTGGAAAGTCTTTTCGTTTTACAACTTGGGGAGAGTCCCATGGCCCAGCTATTGGATGTATTATTGATGGATGCCCACCATTAATACCATTAAAAGAAGCAGATATTCAAAAAGAATTAGAAAAAAGAAAACCTGGACAATCTAAATTTACAACTCAAAGGAAGGAAAGCGATAAAGTTCAAATCCTTTCAGGAGTTTTTGAGGGGAGAACAACTGGAACTCCAATATCATTAATCATCTATAATGAGGATATGCGCTCTAAAGATTATAATGATATTAAAGATAAATTTAGGCCAGGACATGCTGATTTCACTTATTTCAAAAAATATGGAATACGGGACTATAGAGGTGGTGGGAGATCATCTGCAAGAGAAACAGCTGCAAGGGTCGCAGCAGGTGCTGTTGCAAAAAAAGTTTTAGAAAATAAATTAGGAAAAAAATTTAAAATCTCTGGGGCTGTAACTCAACTTGGCATACTAGGTTGTGATACAAACAAATGGGACGATAAAATTATATATAAAAATCCGTTTTTTTGTCCAGATAAATCGATGTTGAAAATTTGGGAAAAATACTTGTTAAGTATTAGAAAAGCTGGCTCTTCTTGTGGAGCAATAATTGAAGTAAGAGCAAATGGTGTTCCTGCAGGATTGGGTGCACCTATATACTCAAAATTAGACTCTGATATAGCTTCAGCTATGATGAGTATAAATGCTGTAAAAGGAGTAAATATTGGATCGGGTATGAACTCTGCGCAATTATCGGGTGAAGAAAATTCAGATGAAATCTCTCAAAACAAACGAAAAACTAAATTCAAATCTAATAATGCTGGCGGTATACTAGGAGGTATTTCTTCAGGTCAAGAAATAATTGTTTCATTCGCAGTAAAACCAACTTCATCAATTTTAAAGAGTAGAAAAACAATTAATAAGTTTGGAAAGAATACAAGTATTTCCGTAAAAGGTAGACATGATCCGTGTGTAGGTATTAGAGCTGTGCCAGTAGGTGAAGCAATGCTTTCCTGTGTCTTATTGGATCATTACTTAATTCACAAAGCTCAATGTGGATAAAAATTAGTTTTGTTTTTGCAAAACAACATTTGAATTTATCAAATCTAAAATTTTTTCTTCAATAGATTTTGCATCAAGACCTGCGTGTTTATACATATTTTCTGGAGTATCTTGGTCAATAAATGTATCAGGCAACGTCATAGAACGAAACTTTAAGTTTGAATCTAACAAACTTTTTTTTGATAAAAAGTCTGCTATGTGTGATCCAAAACCTCCTATTGAACCTTCTTCAATTGTCATAATAGACTCATGTGTGGTCGCTAATTGCCATATCAAATTTTCATCCAAAGGTTTTGCAAATCTAGCATCCATAATCGTAATATTTACACCCTTCTTTTTTAGATTTTTTGATGCTTTAATCGTTTCATTAAGTCTTGCACCAAAACTTATTATAGCTAATTTCTTCCCTTCTTGAATTATCTTGCCTTTGCCAACTTCTAATACTGAATTTAAAGGTGGTAAATCTACTCCTAATCCAGCACCCCTAGGAAATCTAAATGCACATGGTTTATCATTTATATGAACTGATGTATTTATCATCTTTACTAACTCTGCTTCATCACTAGCTGCCATTACAATAAAGTTGGGCAAGGTTGTTAAATAAGTTATATCAAATGCTCCTGCATGTGTTGACCCATCAGCTCCAACTAGTCCTGCTCTATCAATTGCAAATCTTACTGGTAAACTTTGGATAGCCACATCATGAACAACTTGGTCATAAGCTCTTTGTAAAAATGTTGAATAAATAGCAGCATAAGGTTTATAATTTTCTGTTGCTAATCCAGCTGCAAATGTCACAGCATGCTGTTCTGCAATACCTACATCAAATGTTCGATCAGGAAATTCTTTTCCAAAATCATTTAAGCCCGTCCCGTCAGGCATAGCAGCTGTAATAGCCACAATTTTACTATCATTTTTAGCATGTTGAATCAAAGTGTTGGAAAATACTTTTGTATATGAAGGTGAAAGACTTTGAGTCTTGTATTGTTCTCCTGTATTCACATTAAATTTTGAAACACCATGATAATTATCTTTTGCATTTTCAGCATAAGAATATCCTTTACCTTTTTTTGTTTTAATATGTATCAAAATAGGTCCCTCATGTTTTGAGTCTCTTACATTTTTAAGTATTGGGATTAAACTATCCAAATCATGTCCATCAATCGGTCCAATATAATAAAAACCTAAAGAATTAAAAAAAGTTCCACCTGAAATGGCCGATCTAAATAAGTCTTCAGCCTTACCCGCTTTTGCACTAAATCTTTTTGAAAAAGATGAAATAATCATCTTTATTGTCTCTCTTAAACTAAAATAAATTTTACCAGAAAAAATTTTAGCAAGATAAGTGCCCATCGCTCCAACTGGTCTTGCGATAGACATATCATTATCGTTAAGAATGACTATCATTTTAGTCTTCGATGCACCTGCATTATTCATTGCCTCATAAGCCATCCCAGCACTTATTGCTCCGTCGCCAATAACTGCTATTACATTATCTTTTTTGTTAGATAATTTATTTGCTTCAGCAATACCTAGGGCAGATGAAATTGATGTCGAACTATGAGCTGCACCAAAAGGATCATATTCACTCTCAACTCTTTTTGTAAAACCTGAAATACCTCCTCCTTGACGTAAAGTCCTAATCTTATTTTTTCTACCAGTTAATATTTTATGAGGGTAGGATTGATGACCTACATCCCAAATTAATTTATCTTTTGGGGTATCAAATACATAATGAAGTGCTACGGTAAGTTCAACTACACCTAAACTTGCACCTAGATGGCCTCCTGTTTCAGATACCGCACTAATTGTTTCCTGGCGAAGTTCATCTGAAACTTTTTGAAGATTTGACTCACTTATTTTTTTTAAATCAGATGGAAAATTTATTTTATTTAAATATTTATAAGTATTCATTATTTTTTTCGATTTAAAATATAATTTAAAGTACTAATTAGATCATTTGATTTTGAGCCATATTTTCTAATTTTTTTATTTAAACCTGATATCAAATTTTCACTATATCTAATAACTTTTTTTTGCCCAAGTAAACTGATTAATGTAGCTTTTCCCTGTTTTTCATCTTTTTTTGTTTCTTTACCTGCGGCTGATGTCTCTCCGCTATAATCAATCAAATCATCTGCAATTTGAAATAATAGACCGATATCTGCTCCAATATTTTCAAAAAATTTTATCTCTTTTTCACTTTTTTTTGACATTATTAAGGGAGCAACACAACAAAAACTAAATAATTTACCAGTTTTTTTAATTTCCATTTCAGTAATATCTTTTTTAGAAACCTTCTTATGTTCATACTTTAAATCTAAATATTGACCACCAGCTATACCTAGGTGACCAGAACATTCTGAAATTTTTTTTATTAAATTCATTTTAGTTTGCAAATCTATTTTTAATTGTTTGTTACATAAAATCTCATAAGCTAATGTTAAAAGTGAATTTCCAGCAAGTACAGCTGTAGATTCTCCAAATTTTATATGTGTTGATGGCTTTCCTCTTCTTAGCTTATCATTGTCCATGCATGGTAAATCATCGTGAATCAAAGAATAAGAATGAATACATTCTACTGCTGCACCAACAATGATTAAGTTTTTATAATTAATATTAAATATCTTACCGACATCAACTAATATCTTAGATCTTATTTTTTTGCCTCCTGAGAAAAGACCATAACTCATAGGTTTTAACAATGGTGATTTTCTTTGACTTATTGTAAATCTTTTTAAAAAAAGATTTGTATCATTAGCAACTCGGTTAAGTTTATTTTTCATTCTTTTTAGATGTAATACTTAAAATTTTTTCCTTATTTTTAAAATTAATTTCTTTCATATTATTTTTAAATTTTGTTTCTATTAAATTATTAAGTTTTAACAAGTTTTGATAGGTATCTGTTTCCATCTCAATATTTTCATGATTTTCTAGATAATCTATTATTTTATTTGCCTCATTTGTTAATTCTTCAAGACTCATGGTCTGATAATCGATTTGTTTATTTTTATCTTTCATATATTAATTTCTGATAATACATGAAATATAATCTTTCAAATATTAAAAAAGCAAAAATTTTTCTTGATAAAAATGATTGTGTAGCTATCCCAACTGAGACTGTTTATGGTTTAGCTGCAAATGCCTACTCTGATATAGCAACAAAAAAAATCTTTAAATTAAAAAAAAGACCTTCTAATAATCCATTAATAGTTCATTATTATAATCTTAAAGATTTAGAGAGAGATTGTGAAATTAATGATAATTTTCTTAAACTTTTTAAAAAATTTAGTCCTGGTCCAATTACATATATTTTGAAATTAAAAAAAGATTCAAAAATATCAAAAATAGTAAATAATAAAAAAAATATACTAGCCGTAAGGTTTCCGAAACATAAAATAACAAGAATGCTTTTGAAATCATTAGAATATCCTTTGGCAGCACCCAGCGCTAATATCTCAACAAAAGTAAGTTCTGTATGCTCTAATGACGTAAGGGATGATTTTGGAAAAAAAATAAAATATATTTTAGATGGAGGTAAATCTTTAATTGGTCTAGAATCTACAATTATTTCTTTAGTTGATAAACCTAGAATATTAAGACTGGGAGGCTTAATGGTTTCAAAAATTAACAAATGTTTAAAAAAAAATTTACGTTATAGATCAAAAAATTTAAAAATATCTTCTCCTGGTCAAATGAAAATACATTATTCTCCGGGAATACCTATAAAATTAAATGTTAAAAAACCAAATCAAAATGATGCTCATTTATTAATCAAAAAACCAAAAAATCCAAAATTTAACTTTTATCATCTTTCACAGAGCGGAGACTTAAATGAGGCTGCAAAAAATTTATACTCCACTCTTAGAAGAATTAAAAAGGATAAATTTAAATCTATCACAGTTGAGAAAATAAAAAATCAAGGGCTAGGTAAAACAATTAATGACCGTCTCTTAAGGGCTTCAAAATTTAATGGATAATTATCTTCAAGTAAATTCTTTGTGTAAATCTTATAGTGATCTTGAAGCAGTAAAAAATATTTCTTTCAATATAAAAAAAAACGAGATCAAAGGTCTATTAGGTCCAAATGGATGTGGGAAAACTACTACAATCGGAATGATATTAGGTTTATTAAAACCAACAAGTGGTAATATTCTTATTGAAGATAAAGATATAGAAAAATTTAAAATAGAGATACTTAAAAAAATAAATTTTATCTCTCCTTATATAGAACTTCCAAAAAAATTAACTGTAAAACAAAATTTAAATGTTTTTGGTAAACTATATGGAGTAAAAAATATTAAATTAAAAATTGACTATCTTTGTGAAAAACTTAGGTTAAATAAAATAATTGATAATATAACTGGTGAATTATCCTCTGGTCAGAAAAATAAGGTAAGTTTAGCCAAGGCTATTATTAATGACCCTATACTCCTTCTTCTTGACGAACCAACTGCCTCTTTAGATCCTGAGACTGGAGACTATGTTAGAAGTTTTTTAGAAAATTATCAAAAAGAAAAAAAAAATTCAATTTTACTTGCATCACACAATATGAATGAAGTTGAAAGATTATGCTCATCTGTGTTAATGATGAAGAAAGGTTCAATTATCGACTTAGGTAATCCAAAAGATCTTATTTCAAAACACGGAAGAAAAAATTTAGAAGAAGTATTTCTAAAATTGGCGAGAAAAAATGAATTTTGAGAGAATATACGGTCTTTTTTTAAGACACTTTTATTTAATTAGAGGATCTTTTCCTAGAGTTTTAGATTTAATTTATTGGCCAACAATTCAGATAATTCTTTGGGGCTTTATATCTAAATTTTTTACAACTTATAGTGACTATTATAGTAATACTGTTGGAATAATTCTAACTTGTGCAATTCTTTACGATTTTTTATTTCGATCAAGCATAAGTTTTAATATGCTTTTTTTAGAGGAAATTTGGAGCAGGAATTTTACAAATCTTTTCATAGCTCCATTAAAAATCAAAGAGATTATATTCTCATTAATTGTCACTGCTTTGATTAGAACTTTAATTGGTCTTGTACCAGCAATAATTCTTACATCTCCCTTATTTGGTGTATCGATTTTAAAACTTGGATTGCCACTCTTATTTTTGTTTTTAAGTCTATATATTTTTGGAATTACACTTGGAATAATGGTAAGTTCTGGCTTAATTAGATTTGGTCCATCGTTTGAAAATATTGCATGGTCATCTTTATTCTTACTAGCGCCATTAGGATGCATATATTATCCTATTGAAATATTACCTGATTTTTTTCAAATATTAGCAAAAGGATTACCTTTGGTTTACATTTTTGATGAGGCAAGAAATATTTTAATAAATGATAATGTTAATTATATTAATATTTATTATGCTTATATTTTAAATTTTATATATTTAGTTTTAAGTATCATTTTATTCTATACTTCTTTCTCGAAAGCTAGAGAGAAGGGTACATTAATGAATATGGGAGAGTAAGTGGTGCGCCTGCTAGGAGTCGAACCCAGAACCTCCTGATCCGAAGTCAGGCGCTCTATCCAGTTGAGCTACAAGCGCATGTTATAGTAATATAGTATTTTATGGAAAAGAAAATAAATATAAAAGTCAGTGAAAATGTAAGTAATACCCGAGTAGACACATTTATAAACACGCATCATAAGGATATAAGTAGAACTCGAATTAAAAACTTAATTTTAGAAAAGAGATTAAAAATTAATAGTAAACTAATTACCGATCCCTCAAAAAAAGTGTCTAAAAATGATATGATAGAAATTGAAATCCCTGAACCAAAAAAAGTATCTTTAAAACCTTACAAATATAATTTAGATATTATTTATGAAGATGAAGATTTAATTGTAATTGATAAACCTTCAGGTATTGCTATACATCCTGGACCAGGAAATTATGATAATACGATTGTTAATGCGCTTATAAATTATGATAAAAAGGCATTGTCAAATATTGGAGATGAGATAAGACCAGGTATTGTTCACAGGATTGATAAAAATACTTCAGGCTTAGTTGTAATTGCTAAAAATAATTTTACTCATGAAGAATTATCTTCTCAATTCAGCAAGCATACTATTTTAAGATCATATCAACTTCTTATTTGGGGTAAAGTGAGGCCAGCATATGGGAAAATTGAAACATTAATCACAAGAAGTATTAAAAATCGTCAATTAATGGAAGTAAGTAGTATAAAAGGAAAGAGAGCTATCACAAATTATAAAACTTTAGAAGTTTTTGAGAACAAAAATACACCTACATTAAGTCTTCTCGAATGTAAACTTGAAACTGGAAGAACTCATCAGATTAGAGTACATCTAAATTATTTAGGAAATAGTATTGTAGGTGATGATAAATATAAAAAAAATTATAAAAGAATTAAAAATGTAAATGAAAATTTGAGTAAACTTTTAAGTAATCTTAAAAGACAATTTCTACATGCAAAAACTCTAGGATTTATTCACCCAAGAAATAGGGAGGAAATGATTTTTAACTCAAATTTGCCACATGAACTTGCTATTATTCTAAAAAAACTAAGAAATACAAAAAAAATAAGTCATTGAAATATTAAAATATTCAATTAGATAAACAACCAATGAGCCATGTTATTAATAATAATTTACCAGCCCTAAGCAGCGAAGGGGGTTTGTCCGCTTATCTAGAGCAGATAAAAAAATTTCCAATGCTAGATGCCGAAGAAGAATATATGTTAGCAAAAAATTGGAAAACAACAGGAAATATCAAAGCTGCTGAAAGACTTGTTACTAGTCATTTAAGGTTGGTTGCAAAAATAGCGATGGGATACAAAGGTTACGGTTTACCTGTGAATGAAATGATCTCTGAAGGTAATGTAGGCTTAATGCAGGCTGTTAAAAAGTTTGAACCCGAGAAAGGTTTTAGACTTGCAACATATGCAATGTGGTGGATTAAAGCATCGATACAAGAGTATATTTTAAGATCTTGGAGTTTAGTTAAAATAGGCACAACAACCGCTCAAAAAAAATTGTTTTTCAATCTGAAGAAACTTAAAAACCAAATTGCACCTAGAAGTGAGGGTGATTTAAGAGATGAACATGTTAATGAAATAGCTAATAAACTTGATGTGAGTAAAGATGAAGTAGTTTCAATGAACAGGAGACTTTCAGGTAAAGAGTTTTCACTTAATGCTCAAGTAGGTGAAGATGGTGATGAATGGCAAGATTGGTTGGTAGATAAAGAGCTAGATCATGACCTTAAATATGCATATCAGGAAGAAATGGAGCAAAGAAAAGATCTATTAAAAGATTCTATAAAAGTACTTAATCAAAGAGAAAGAGAGATCCTTTATTCCCGAAGGTTAAATGATGATCCAACTACATTAGAAGATTTAAGTAAAAAATATAAAATTAGTAGAGAAAGAGTAAGACAAATTGAAAATAAAGCTTTTGAAAAACTGCAAAAGCATATGCTTTTACTAGCTAAATCTAAAAATCTTTTACCAGCTCATTAAATCTCAAAAGGATTCTCTATTAAAATTGTATCATCTCTTTCCGGGCTTGTAGATATACTAGATATCTTAGCTCCAACAAAATTTTCAATTGCAGATATATATTTCTTTGCATTTTCTGGTAAATCATTAATCTTTTTTATTCCATTAGTTGGAGATTTCCATCCTGAAAAGGTTTCATAAATTGGTTTAATTTTAATCTGATCTTCAACAGCTGCAGGTAGATAATCAATTTCTTTACCATCTAAATTATATTTTATACACATTTTAATTTCATTTAATTCATCTAAAACGTCCAATTTTGTTAATGCTATTCCATCGATCCCTGAAATCTTTATTGTTTGTCTAACTAGAACACCATCAAACCAACCACATCTTCTTTTTCGACTAGTGACTGTTCCAAATTCTTTGCCACGTGTCCCTAACAAATTACCAATGTCATCGATTAACTCTGTAGGAAATGGTCCTTCACCAACTCTTGTAGTATAAGCTTTTGTTATTCCTAGTACATAATTTATTGAATTAGGTCCACATCCGGTTCCTGTTGCGGCGCTTGAGGCAACAGTATTTGATGATGTCACAAAAGGATATGTTCCATGATCAACATCTAACAGTATTCCTTGAGCACCTTCAAATAATATTTTTTTCTTTTGTTTTTTAAACTGATCAATTTTTAACCATACAGGCTCAGAAAATTTAAGTATTTCTGGTGCAATTTTCATAAGGTCTTTTTTAAGTTGATCTTTTTCAAATAGCCTTTTTCCTAAACCCTTTCTAATTGCATTATGATGTAGTAAGACCGTTTCTAGCCTTTGATCTAAATTTTTTTCTGACCGTAAATCCATTACTCTAATTGAACGTCTTCCAACCTTATCTTCATATGCAGGACCAATTCCTCTTCTTGTAGTTCCTATTTTGCCCTCACCCGCAGAATCTTCTCTTATTTCATCCATCTCACGATGAAATGGTAAAATTAAATTAGCAGCTTCAGAAATCATAAAATTTTTCGGATTTACATCTATACCTTTTTCTCTGATTTCTTTTATTTCGTCTAATAAAGCCCATGGATCCACAACAACACCATTACCAATTATTGAAATTTTATTTTTTCTTACGATTCCTGAGGGAAGCAATCTTAGTTTATAGGTAACTCCATCTATTACTAAAGTATGACCAGCGTTATGACCCCCTTGAAATCTTATAACAACATCTGCTTGTTCTGATAACCAATCAACAATTTTACCTTTTCCTTCATCTCCCCACTGTGATCCAACAACTGCAATGTTTCTCATTATTTAAAGTTTTTTTTTAGATTGAATGAATTTAAATGATTTATTGGACCATGTCCTTTACCAAAATTAGGGTTTGTTAATATTGCAGAATTTACATATTTTATTCCTAACTCACAAGATCTCTTTAAGGTTTTTCCACATGAGAAAAAAGATGTGATAGCTGTTGATAATGTACAACCAGTGCCATGAGTATTTCGCGTATTTAATCTATTACTTGAGAATACTTTTGTTTCATCTTCATTGACAAAAATATCATATACTTTTTTCGATTTTAAATGGCCACCTTTGATTAAAACATTTTGAACACCAGTTTTCATCAATAATTTTGCTGCTAAAATCATCTCACTTTTATTTGTGATTTTTACTCCTGTTAAAATTTCTGCTTCTGGAATATTTGGTGTAATTAAGGAAACTTTTTTTAATAATTTTTTTTTCATCAATGAGATGGCATGATTACTTATTAACTTTGAACCTCCTTTTGCAACCATTACTGGATCAAGAATTATTTTATTTATCTTTATTTTGATCAATGATTTCAAAACATTATTAATTACTTGTGAGGAGTGCAACATGCCAATTTTTATTGCATTTGGCCTAATATCTTTTGAGGTATAAATTATTTGATTATAGATTTCATTAGGAGGAACTGGCGTAACAGACTTTACACCAGTAGTATTTTGAGTAGTTATGGCTGTAATAGCTGTCATTGCATAAACACCTAAGCATGATGCAGTTTTTATATCCGCCTGTATACCTGCACCTCCTGACGAGTCAGACCCTGCAATTATCAAAATTTTTGATTTTATTTTCAAATTATTTTATTTTTTTTACAATAATATTTACACATTTATTAAGGAGATCTTTATTTTCGCTCTCTCCCATTACTCTTATTTTTGACTCTGTTCCTGACTTTCTCACTAGAATTCTTCCATGACCTTTAATAAGCTTCTCTGAAAATTTAATAGAATTCTTAATTTGTTTTTTTTTTATTATATTTTTATCCTTTACCTCGATATTTTTTAAAAGTTGAGGAACTTTCTTAAACTTATCAAAAAATTCACTAGCTTTCTTTCCTTTTCGTAATGCAAATAGAGATTCTAAAGCAACAAGTAAACCGTCACCAGTTGTTGCAAACTTACCTAAAATTATATGACCAGACTGCTCACCACCTAAATTAAATTTATTTTTTTGCATTTTTTCTTTTACGTATCTATCACCAACATCAGCTCGTATAAATTTAATACCTTTATTTTTAAGATATTTCTCTAAGCCATAATTTGACATTAATGTTCCAACAACTCCACCTTTCAACATTTTCTTATTTTTCCATCTTGTAGCCAAAGCTGCAATTATTTGATCTCCATCAATTATATTACTTTTTTCATCACACATAATAATTCTGTCTGCATCTCCATCTAAAGAAATTCCTATATGTGCTTTATATTTTTTTACTGCAGATCGTATTTTTCCAGGAAATGTTGAGCCACAATTTTTATTAATATTTAATCCATTGGGTGTTACTCCAATAGCTATTACCTTAGCGCCTAAAGACCTTAACAATTCAGGACCTGCTTTATATCCTGCTCCATTTGCACAATCAATTACAATTCTTAAACCCCTCAAATTAAATTCCTTAGTAAAATTTTTTTTTAATATTTTTATGTAGTCTTTTGTTCCCGTCTCTAATCTTTTTACTCTTCCCAATTTTTCGGGATCTGAGAAATTTTTTGTAATTTTTTTATCTATTAGACTTTCGATTTTTTTTTCTATTTTATCTGATAATTTCATGCCATCTGGTCCAAATAGTTTTAAACCATTATCATGATGGGTATTGTGAGAAGCGGTAATCATAATTCCCATATTTGCTTTCATTGCTTTTGTTAGCATAGCTAAACCATTTGTTGGGATTGGGCCTAATGTAAATACGTGCATTCCAGCTGATGTTAATCCAGAGACTAATGCTGGTTCTAAAGTATACCCTGATAATCTTGTGTCTTTAGCTATTATTGCTATCTGTTTAACTTTTTTTTGGGATTTAAAATATTTTCCACTCGCTAAACCAAATTTAAAAAACATGTCACCATTAATGTTTTTGCTATTAATAGCTCCTCTAATACCATCAGTGCCAAAATATTTTTTTATCATTAATTCTCTATTATTTTTTTAAATACCTTAATACTTTGTAATACCTCATTAACATCATGAATTCTCAATAATTGAATACCTTGCATCATTAAGTAAATTGAAGAAGCTGTTGTTCCACCAATCCGAAAATTACTATCGTTTTTACCTGACAACTCTTTAATAAACCTCTTTCTTGAATTCCCTACAAGTATAGGAAAACCAAGAGAATGAAAAATAGAAATGTTGTGTAATAAATTCATATTATGTTTCAAATTTTTTCCAAAACCTATTCCTGGATCAAGAATTATATTATTATGATTAATACCCTTTGATCTTAAAAAATTTATCTTTCTCTCAAAAAAATCGTATATATCTAATAACTCATTTTTATAGATTGGGTTTTTTTGCATATATTCTGGATCTCCCTGTGAATGATGAATTACAAAAGGTATTTTATATTTTTTTAAGACATCTATAGTTCCTTTATCAAAACTCAATCCTGAGACATCATTAATTAACTTTACTCCAAATTTTATACCTTTTTTCATTAAATTTGACTTTCTTGTATCAAGAGATATGGGTATTTTTTTACCAATTAATCTCAGTACTTCACTTATTCTTTTCCATTCTAAATTTTCATCAATTGACTTTGATCCTGGCTTTGTTGACTCACCGCCAATATCAATTAACTTTGCACCAGAATTGAATAGATTTAGAGCATGTTCACTTCCCTTTTTTTTTGTATTAAATTTTCCACCATCTGAAAAACTATCAGGAGTTAAATTCAAGACACCTAATATATTAGGTATTGTTTTAAAATTAAGATTAGAGAAATTTTTTTTTTTGGATTTTATCTTTTTTAAATCAGATATTATTTGTGTCTTTAATTGCCTAGGTAAATTTTTTATTTGATTAATATGAATTTTTTTTTTCGTTTTTCTAGTTATTATTTCTATTTGATCAAAAGAAATTTCTTTTAATTGATGTAAAGCAATCGATTTTTTCTTTCTAACTAAATTTTTAGATTGGATACCGTAATAGAAATTACACACCCTTGTGTAATATCTAGACATTAAAATTAATGAATAATTTTTGGTTTAAGGCCCAATACATCCATGGCTGAACCTTTATCATCCTCAGTTTTTAAATCTTGTTTATCCGCAGGATATAAATTCTTGTTTAAAATATTTTCTATTTCTTCACCGGTCAAAGTCTCGTAAGTTATAAGAGCTTTTGCAATTTTATGTAAATCATCAATCTTATCAGTTAAAATTTGTTTAGCTTTATTATAACCTTCATCAACTAATTTCCTTATTTCTTTATCAATTTTTTGAGCAACTTCCTCTGAAACTGACTGAGTTTGAGTTACTGATCGCCCTAAAAAAACTTCTTCCTGGTTTTCACCATATTCAACTGGACCCATTTCCTCACTCATTCCATATTTCGTCACCATTGCTCTTGCAAGTTGTGTTGCTTGATTAATATCTGATCCTGTGCCGCCTCCTGCACCTGTAGATATGTTATCTTTTCCAAAAATTATTTCCTCTGCGACCCTTCCACCAAAACATACGGCTAATCTAGCTTTTAGATATTTAATCGAGTGACCATGTTTATCCCTTTCAGGCAAATTCATTACCATCCCTAAGGCTCTTCCTCTTGGAATTATCGTTGCTTTATGAATTGGATCATAGCTAGGCATATTAAATGATACTAATGCATGACCACCTTCATGGTAGGCTGTCAATTTTTTCTCATCTTCAGTCATCACCATTGAACGTCTCTCGGCACCCATCATTACTTTATCTTTTGCGTCTTCAAATTCTTGTAATGTTACAATTCTTTTATTTTTTCTCGCTGCTAATAATGCCGCTTCATTAACTATATTTGCAAGATCTGCTCCGGAAAATCCCGGTGTGCCCCTAGCAATTGTTCTTAAATTTACATCTGGAGCCATCTTAATTTTTTTAACATGGACTTTTAAAATTTTTTCTCTTCCAATTATATCTGGATTTGAAACAACAACTTGTCTATCAAATCTTCCTGGTCTCAACAAAGCTGGATCTAAGACATCAGGTCTATTAGTAGCTGCAATAATAATTACACCCTCATTAGTATCGAAACCATCCATTTCAACTAATAACTGGTTTAATGTTTGCTCTCTTTCATCATTTCCTCCACCTAAACCTGCGCCTCTACTTCTACCAACAGCGTCAATTTCATCAATAAATATTATACATGGTGAATTTTTTTTACCTTGTTCAAACATATCTCTTACTCTAGATGCACCAACTCCAACAAACATTTCAACAAAATCAGATCCTGAAATTGTAAAAAAAGGTACTCCAGCTTCCCCCGCAATTGCTCTAGCTAATAATGTTTTTCCGGTACCTGGGGGACCTACAAGTAATGCTCCTCTTGGAATTTTTCCTCCAAGTCTACTAAATTTTTTTGGATCCTTTAAAAATTCTACAATCTCTTCAACTTCCTCTTTAGCTTCTTCTACTCCAGCAACATCGTTAAATGTTACCTTGCCCTTAAGCTCATTCATCATTTTTGCTTTAGATCTGCCAAACCCCATCGCACCACCTTTTCCACCTTGCATTTGACGCATGAAGAAAATCCAGACAGCAATTAGTAGTAACATTGGAAACCAAGACAACAAAACTCCAAAAAGTGATGGCATTTTTTCTTCTAATGGTGCAGCTGATATACTTACACCTTTGTCTGAAAGCTTCTCAATTAAATTTGGATCATTCGGAGCATAAGTAGAAAAGCTATTGCCATTTGAATAAACACCTTTAATGTTGTTACCTTGAATTTCAACTTTTAA
>MDTD01059657.1_pt1 | contig 14850 bp, 13 predicted proteins | sample 811221 | NCBI WGS metagenome assembly MDTD01 (sample SAMN05326646, study PRJNA326480) | marine metagenome | isolation source: seawater | place: Pacific Ocean: South West | collected 2011
CATGGTCCGCATCATCTGCATCTCCTCAGGATCACCTGTTTCCACCCAATAGGCCAGGCTGTTGCCCAGGTCCATGAGGGGGTCACCGTAGGTGGCCATCTCCCAGTCCAGGATCCCCGTGATACGGTCCGGCTGCTCCGGATCCAGCACCAGGTTGTCCATCTTATAATCGTTGTGAACCATGGTGGGACGGTCTGTATCCCTGGGGCTTTTTTCCGTAAGCCAGGCCATCAGGGCCTCACAGTCCGGGGCGTCTTCGGTCATTGCCTTGCGGTAACGCCCGCTCCAGCCTGTGACCTGGCGGTTTACATAGCCCTTAGGCTTTCCCATGGCGGCAAGTCCCGTGGATTCCATGTCAATACCGTGGATTTCCACCAGGGTATCGGTGATATTCTCGGTGAGCTGCCGGGCTTTTTTCTCATCGATAACAAGGCCTTCGGGCAGGTCCTTTCTCAGGATGATACCGGATAATTTTTCCATAACGAAGAAGGGGGCGCCGATAACGCCTGCATCATCGCAGTAGGCGAGCGGCTTGGGACACCGGGGAAATACGGGGTGCAGGGCGGAAAGGACACGGAACTCGCGTTCCATGTCATGCCCCTTGTCCACCTTCGCCCCGATGGGTGGCCGGCGCAGCACCATTCGGCGGCTGCCGCAGCAAATCTCGTAGGTAAGATTGGAAAATCCGCTGGGGTACTGGGATATTTTTATATCGCCTAAAAGGCCCGGCACCTCCTCCCGGAGGAACTTTTGTACGCGGATTTCATCAATCTCTTCTCCGGGCCGGACCCGGGCGGCTCTGTCAACAACCTTAGGTGGTTCCATAGTCTCTCCTGCACGAGGGTTTTCATTTTTACTCTTTATTCTTTGACAGCCAGGCAGAACCCCTCCACCATGGCCAGGACATGGTCCACGAACATATCCACCGTTATCTTCTGCCGGGTATATTTCCAGCGTTTAAGATACCACTCCTGCTGCAGGGCCTTGATCATGCAGGCGGTCAGCTCGTGGTTCTCCGGCCGGAAAATACCTTCGGCCTCCCCTTCCTCCAAAATATCCGAAAGGATTTTCTGGGTATGCTCCTCCATGGCCTTAACGGCGTCAAACCCGGCGGGTTTCAGGTTGCGGGCTTCCATAAAGGTGAAGTAAAACCAGGGTCGGAACAACTCGGACAGGAATATATGGGCCCGGATCACTGCCCGAAGTTTTTCCAAGGGATGGTCCTCTTGCCTGGCAAACCTGTCCAGGGTATCTTTCACCATATACCTGCCCTGGTCCTGGATAATGGACAGCAGTTCCTCTTTGCCCGGGAAATAGGCGTAAAGCGCCCCCAGACTCATGCCGGTTTTCAAACTGAGATCCCGCATACTCATGGCCTGGAATCCCTTTTTATAGGTGATGGAAAACACGGCGGCCAGAATCTTTTCCAGGTTGGCCACCGCGGTTTTCTCCTTTTTAATCCGCATGTTCTCCTGGTTGGCCAGGAAAACCTGCCTGGCGATGTCCTTGTGCCTGGCACCGTAACCTTTTTTAAATGCGTCGTAATTCATAAATTCCTTTTGTTGAAGGGACTGACATCAGGTATAGGACTTGAGTATCCGCCTGGCCAGTGAGGTTTTGTGCACCTCATCCGCCCCATCGTAAATCCTGGCGGCCCGCTCATGGCGGAAGAACCAGGCCAGGATGGTGTCGTCCGTCATGCCCAGGCCCCCGTGGACCTGGAGGGCACGGTCCACAATCCGGCCCATGGTATTGGCCACCACGAACTTGATCATGGAGATGGAATCACGGGCCTCGGCCGCCCCGACGTTGTCGATCTGCCAGGCCGAATGAAGTGTCATCAGGCGGGCGGCCTCAAGCTCGGCTGCGGATTCGGCCACCCAGTTCTGGATGGTCTGCCGGGTGGCCAGGGTTTTACCCGATGGGGAGATGACCCGGTCATTGGCCCGCTGGCACATAAGATCAAAGGCCCGGCGGCAGATCCCCAGCCACCGCATGCAATGGTGAATTCGGCCTGGCCCCAGGCGTTCCTGGGCCATGACAAACCCCTGGCCTTCTGCGCCGAGCAGGTTTTCCCGGGGCACCCGGCAGCCCTCGAACATGATTTCGGCATGGCTGAAATAATCGTCCCCCTCATGCCCCATCACCGGGATATTCCTGATGTGGTTGAACCCCGGGGTGTCGGTGGGTACGATAATCATGCTGGCCTGGAGGTACTTGGGGGCATCCGGGTTGGTAACGGCCATGACAATGGCGAACTGCGCCCCGTCCGCCGAAGAGGTATACCACTTATGGCCGTTGATGATGTAGTCGTCGCCGTCCCGTACCGCCGTGGTTTCCAGCATCACCGGATTGGAGCCGGGCATGTCCACCTCGGTCATGGCAAAGCAGGACCGGATATCCCCGGCCACCAGGGGATGCAGCCAGCGGTTTTTCTGGGCTTCGGTGCCGTGGGCGTGAAGAATCTCCACATTCCCGGCATCCGGGGCCTGGCACCAGAAAACGTAATGCCCTAAAGGAGACCGCCCCAGGGCTTCGGACACAAGGCCGTGCTCCAGCAGGGAGAGCCCCATGCCGCCGCAGTCCGCAGGGAAGTTGGGTGCCCAGAGTTCCATTTTTTTGACAATGCCCTGTTTTTCCCTGAGCTCGGGCAGCATCTCCTTGAAACTGCGGGTCATGAACGCAGGTTCCAGGGGAATGAGTTCCTTGTCCACGAATTCGTTTATCATGGATACGATGGTCTGAATACGGTCTGAAATCCGGAAGTCCACGGCACATCTCCTTGTGTCCATGCCGGCATCCTATGCCGGCCATAAAGGTTCGTCAAGCTAAAAACGAACGAGTGTTCGTCATTTTATTTTCATCTGTTGTCATCCAGAAAAGCGTCTAAAAATTCCGTGACATCCGCAGGGATACACAGGTCCGCATGGCGGCATATGGGGGCATCGGCACTTATGTTGATGCTCACCACCCATTTGGCCCCGGCCATCCCGGCCAGATGCTGGGAGGACCCTGAAATACCGCAAGCGATATAAAGGTCCGGCGTGACAACGGCCCCGGTGATCCCCACCTGCCTGCTGTAGGGCATAAATCCCCGGTCCACCAGGGGGCGGGAAGCGCCCACAGCCGCACCGGGGAGACGTTCTGCAAACGCAAAGATCCTGTCCAGGTTTTCCGGTTCTCCGATACCCTGCCCGGCCCCCACCACGATGGGTGAGGTCCGGATGTCCGGGCCGGACGTATCAGCGGCATCATGAGATTCAGGCACGGACAGTTCCTTTCGGAAAACCTTCGGAGAAGACACGGGAACATCCTGTTTTGTTACCCTTCCCGGAACGTCTGCCGCCTCCGGGAAATGCCCGGTCCCCACACTGCCCGGCACCAGGGTTAAAATGCAGGAATGGGTGCCGGACGGACGCACGGCCTGGACCTTTGTGTTATCCATCACCGGCCGGTCAAAGATGAGACCCGTGTCATCACAACGGATTGCAGTGACACCGGGCACCGCATCCCAGCCCAGACGGACGGCCAGCCGGGGGGCGGCTTCCCGGCCCAGGGTGGTGTGGGCCATGAGCATCAGGGTCACAGGCTCCTGGGACAAAATTCCGGCAAGTCCCGCGGTCAGTGTCTCCGGCGTTACTGGGCAGGACCAGATGCATGCCCGGCTATCAAGGCCGGTTTGTCCGGCAAGTTTCTCAGCAATGGTGACGGGTGCGTCAGCCGGTACCAGCAAACGAATGTCAGGTAGGTCACCGGATGCCCCAACCCTGTTGCGGATATAAACCGCTGCGGAAACAAGCTCCCGGGTCACGGGACGCATCTGCCCCTCCCACATCTCCGCCACCACCAGAATCTGCTTCATAGAAGCCCCCTTTCCCGGATGAACGCGTCAAAGGCCCGGACTTTATCCTTGAGACTGCCGGCAACCACCTTTCCCGCACGGGTCCGGGTGGGTTGGCGGGGCTCGGAAAAGCTGAGGCCTGAAGACAGACCGGGAATCGGATGTACGGCCCGTGACAAAAGTTCGCTTTGGGACATCTGAACCAGGGGTTTGGATTTGGCGGCCAACATATGGGAGAGTGCCGGATACCTGGCGGTGTAAAAACCGCTTTGAACGGAAACCAGAACCGGCAGCGGCAATTCCAGGGTTTCCCGGTATCCCCCTTCCCACTCCCGAACCCCGATCAGCCCCGTTTCCCCCGGCATCAGCCGGGTCACTGCCGTGACACATGGAACACCAAGGTATTCGGCAAACATGGGGCCGGTCTGGCCGGCCATCAGATCCTGGGAAATCACACCGGTAAGAATGAGATCGTAGGCAAGCGTTTCCGGGAGTCCGGCCCAGGCGGCCATAAAGCCTGTCACACCGGATGGTTGAACAAGTCCGTCGTCCGTTTCCCCCGTCACGATGTGAATACCGCTGTCCGCCCCCATTCCCAGGGCCCTGTATATGCAGTCCGTCCAGGCGAGGGGCCCTGTACAAATCACATCCAGACCGCATTTGATCCGGTCTGTTAGCAACGTGTCCCGAAGCTGCAACCCCGCCTCCAGTGCAAGGGCCTCAAAGGGGCCAAGGTCACGGCCTTCCATATCGGGTTTGATGCATACCAAAATTCTCATGGAGCCACCATACCCCTTGAAAAAAAGGAAATCAAGATAAAACTACGAACGAACGTTCATTTTTATTATAACAAAATATTTCTTGCATTTCAGAAAAAAAACACATAGACAGAAGCGTTAAAAAGAAATGGCGGAGCAGGTTTAAAGGGACGTAAAGATCTCAGTGCGGTCCCGGCCCAGTGCCTTTGCCCGGTAGAGCGCCTCGTCCGCCCGGCGGACCAACTCCGCAGGAGAGAGGGCATCAAATTCGGCAGCGGAAACAATGCCGGAGGAAATCGTGACCACACCGGCCACATCGGAATCCTTATGGGGGATATGAAGGGTCCTGATCCGCTCACGGATACGGTCTGCGATTTGGGCGGCACCGCGGGAATCGGTTTCCGGCAGAATAAGAGAAAACTCCTCGCCGCCGAAGCGGGCGGCCAGGTCTCCGGGACGGCTGGCGGATTTACGTATTTCCGCAGCCACCTGCTTCAAGCAGATGTCTCCGGTCGGATGGCCGTAAAGATCGTTGAACCGCTTGAAAAAATCCACATCAAAGAGTACCAGGGACAAGGGGTGTCTGTTGCGACAGGCCCTGTGCCATTCTTTTTCCAGCACCCGGTCGAACTGCCGGCGGTTGGCGATACCGGTGAGCCCATCGATATGCGCCATTTTCTCCAACTGCCTGTTCAGGTCCACCAGTTCGCTGCGAATCCGATTTTCCTCAGAGACATCGGTGAGGATCATCAGCACCCCGTTTTCCGGCCGGTTTTTCTCCAGCGGTGCGCAATTGATCAGGCAAGCCTGGGCCTGCCCCGCCCCATTGGTGACATAGACCATCCGGCTTTGAAGATTACCGGCGTTGATCCCCTTGATGATATCGTCCCTGGTAATCCCGTCGGGCTGGTCATTGTGGAAGATTTCCCGGATATCTGCAATGGATCCGGCATCCCGGTTTAAAAGCTGCTGCATGCTTGAATTGGTCCAGATCATCCGCATGTCCCGGATATGGGAGATCCCGAAAGGAGAAATTTTCACCGTGGTTTCAAACAGGGTCTGGCCGGACAGCACCCGGCCGTATTTCTTCAGGGACAGGAAGGCGGAAAAACTGAACAGGGTGCTGGACAAATTGGCAAACCATGGCAGCCCGGGCAGGGTATTTTTCAACACCTGTGACAGGGCAAGCCCCAACATGAACAAAATCCCCCCCAGCGCCAGGAGCTGTTTCTCCTTTTTCACCACGCGCTCTGTTTCACGGGAGGCGTGGATCAGCAGTACCATCACGCTGGCCAGGGGCGCAGCAAGACTGAGCACCTTGAACGCCGTATTCCAGGGGGGCAACCCGCCGGAAAAACCGCCCGGGATGCCGAAAGTGGCCGCGCTGCCGAACTGGGGAAACAGCAGGATGATCAGGTAGAGCATCACATAGGGGGCAAGAATAAGGTTTTTCTCCCGCCGGCTCAATTCCCGGATCAAAGAAAAACTGAGCTGGATGGCCATGGGGGGAAAGAGCAGGAACATGATGGACAACACCCCGTACATCCGGAAGGCATCCTCCCCCGGTAAAAATATCTGGTTCAGGGTCATGATCAAATCGAATCCTGCCCAGGTCAGGCCGGCATACATCAGGCGCTGGAAAATCACGGATCTATGATCATCCGGATTATGCCGGCAGATCAGGGAGATGAGCAGAATCGCCAGGGCTGTCTGGAACAGCAGATTTCCCGTATAATAATAGATGATCGTCAATGTCACGAGCGCTTTCGCATGGGCATTTTTTCAAGTTTCGCCTATGGGGGTATCGTTACCGGGTAAGGTACCACAGTTGACGAAAATAGGAACTAAAAAATACCCAGAGTCACAGATGGGCCGGGAAAAACCGAAAAAAATTCCAATCACTCCCCGGCGAAGTCCTTGGCAGCCGCAGCCTGCCGTCCTATTTTTTGAAGCTTCAGCCCGGCCACGGTTTTGCCCAGCCGGGCGGAGGCGTGAAGATCGGCAAGCATTATGGCTGCCGGACCGTCAAGGCAGATGCCCGTGGCGGAAAGAAGATCGTTTACCGCCGTCAGATATTGGGACGCCATCTGCCGGAAATAGAGTACCAGATATCCGGTGTTATCTTTCAGATCAATCCCTGAGGCAATCCGGTCCGATAAAAACACAGCGGCATCGGTCAGGACCTTTACCCGGCCCAGGGCCTCCAACTTCTCAGGAGGACCTGGGGAAAGGCGCCCCATTCTTTTTGCCAGGGCGGCCGCGATGAAGGTCATGGCACCTGTAACCGGCCCTGTCATCACCGCGTCTTCCAGATGCCGGAAAGGCAGCACCAGATCAGGGAAGGCCTCTCCGTCATTGCCGAGAAGCCGGTCTTCGCCCACCTCACATCCGTTCATGGAAACCGACCCGTGGGGTGAGGGTTTGAAAAACGGCAGGGGCATGGGATCTGAAACCGTAAGTCCCGGAGTCCCCCGGTCCAGGAGAAAAGCGGAAAAGGCCTTTTTTCCTTCTTTTTCGCCGGTGATGGCCACCACGGCATAGGCGTCGGCAATGGGGCCGTTGGTGAGATAGGTTTTCTCCCCGGTGAGGGCGAAGCCGCCAGATCTTCGTTCGGCCCGGGCAGCCAAGAACTTGGGATGTGCCCCGGCATCGGGTTCGGACACAGCCAGACAGATGGTGGTTTCTCCCCTCTTCACCTGTTTCCAGAGATCGTCTGCGCAGGCCTGCCGGCAAAGCCTCGGCCGCACCAGGCAGCCGGCCACCAGATGATGGATCATCCAGGACAGCGAAAGCCCCAGGTTGCCTCCTTCAGAGACCAGAACCCGGGCAGTCCGGGCAATGGTAAGGCAGTGAGAAGGCCCGGCCGATGCCGCCGCATCCGGGTCAAGCAGGCCGGCATTGCCCAGCGCCTGCCAGATATGCAGTGGAAATTCGCTGCAGGTCCCAAGGTCCGCCACCGGACGAATGTGTGCGGCGGCAGCCTCTGCCATTTTAACTTCAAACGCGGTGTCGGTTGTATCAATGGTCATGCCGTCTCCTTTCCTTGCGCCTGCGCAGCAGAGTGTCAGAGCACCAGGTCCTGGATAAAATCAATGAGCTGGTTGAGGTTGCCGCAGGGTCTTGCCTCGTTGCAATAATGGCTGTAGCGTGGCATTTCACTGTCGCCTGTACCCCAGAATCGTTCCTGCTCCGGATTCAGCCAGATCAGGCGGCGGCACCGTTCCCGCAGATGTTCCAGCACGGGCTCTCTTGGGTTGAGGTAGTTGGATCGGCCGTCCCCTATGATGATGAGGGTTGTCTTTTTATCCAGTTCCTGGAGATGATCGTTGCGAAACATCTGAAAGGTCAGGCCGTAATCGGTTTTGGCATTGTAGTTGAGGCGGTCATCCTTCAATATCTTTCTGACGGCGGTGTTGGCATCGTGGGCCAGAAAAATGTCCGACACTTCCAGGGGGCGGTCAATAAATATATAGGATTTCACCCGGGCAAAGCAGGCCTGCAGGGAGTAAAGGATGTTCAGCATGAACCCGGCCGTGGACCAGACGGAACCTGACACATCGCAGAGGGTGACGATCTTCCCCTTTCGCAGGGGCTTGTCCTTTTTAACGATTTCCACCGGAACCCCCAGATATTTGGCCGACCGGCGGATGGTCTTTTTCACATCCACCATTCCCTTGCGGGATGCGGCGAATCTCAGGGTGGAAATCTCCTCCAGCTTCCTCACCCAGTCGTCGATCACCTCCTGCACCCGGTCCATTTCGTCCCGGGTCAGGTTGGCAAATGGGACCTCCCCCACATTGGCGTAGCGCTGCTCGGCCTTGCCGCCACGGCGCAGACCCGCATTGTCCGGCTGGGGATCATCATTCAAGAACTCAAGGGCCCGCTCCAGGCGCTGCTCCGCCAACTTGGCAAGCCGGCCGGCATTCCCGTTCAAGACGGATTGGTCTCCGGTTTGAATACGGGCATCAGGGCTGCCCAGGAACTGTACCACCCGTTGCCGCACCTGATTCACCGCCAGCATGATCTCCAGGCGGCCGGTGAGCTGCCCCAGATTGGACTTCACCGCCCCTGAAGCCTGGACTTCCTGATCGTGGATGGCCCGAACCGCCTCGATGAAGGCCTGGGGATTGCCCCCCATGAAATCCAGCAGGGCCTGCTCCAGGTCTGACGGGTTTCGATCCTGCTGTTCCGCCAACATCTTCATGCCCAAATCCAGGGCCTGGTCCATGTCAGCATCCCGGGACAGACCGTTTTCAACGGCGTCGCCATCGCGCCCCTTATCCGCACCGACTCCCCTTTTCATCTCATGGAAGAACAGGTGGTACAGCCGTTTGAAGGCTGCCTGTTCCCGGCGGCTTTTTGCGAAGTTGGCGGTGAGAACGGTGCGGAAAACGTCCTCGTTCAAAGGGGAGGCCATATCGAGCTGGGCCAGGCAGTCCAGCACCTCAGCCGTGGAGATGCGCATGCCGTCGGCCCGGCAGCAGGAGACGAATTCCAGGATAACCGGTTCCATTGGAGGATCAGGCGCTGACCAGTTCCCGGATTTTAGACCGGACCACCCCGTAATCCGCCTTGTGCTTGCACAGGGTGTTCAGGGTCTGGTCCAGGGCTTCAGCCGTAAGGGTATCATTCTGGAGAATCATGAGGGATCTGGCCCAGTCCAGGGTCTCGGAGATACATGGTTTTTTCTTGAGATCCAGTTCCCGGATATTGGCCACGGTCTCCACCACCTGGGTGAGCAGCCTGTCACCGATACCGGGCAGTTTTTTGGCCACGATGTCCCGCTCGGTCTCCATACTGGGATAATCGATGTAGATATGGATACAGCGCCGCTTCAGGGCGTCACTCATATCCCGGTAGTTGTTGGAGGTCAGAAAGACAAAGGGGCGGGTCTTTGCCTGTATGGTCCCAAGTTCCGGGATAGTGACCTGGAAATCAGAGAGCAGTTCCAGCAGAAAGGCCTCAAACTCCGGGTCGGACTTGTCGATCTCATCCACCAGCAGGACAACGGGGATTTCCGAAGAAATGGCTGTCAAAAGGGGCCGGGTAAGAATAAACCGGTCTGAAAAAAAGGCATCTTCATGCCGGGAAATGGCATCCACAGCAGTGGCCAGAGAATCGGTGGACGACACTATATCATCGATCTTTTCCTTGAGCATCTGAGTGTAGAGGAGTTGTTTGGCGTAAGCCCACTCGTACAATGCTTTGGATTCATCCAGCCCCTCGTAGCACTGGAGGCGGATCATCTCCCGGTCCAGGCACAGGGCAATGCTTTTGGCAAGTTCGGTTTTGCCCACCCCGGCCGGGCCTTCCACCAGCACGGGTTTTTCTGCCTCCTGGGCCAGGTAAACAATGGTGGCGATTTCCTTGGAAGGTATATATCCGGTGGCCTCAAGCCGCTGCTGAACATCCGGCACGCTGGTAAACATCATTCACTGCTCCTTTAGCCTGTTCATCCTTACAAACAAATTAAATAGCAGCTATTCAATCAATAGGCAATACCGGACATTATTATGCTTCAGAATCCATCTATCTGTCTTATAAGGATGCCGCTCAAATCCGTCCTCTGGCACTTTAGTTACCAATTATGCCGGATTAAATGCGAATAACGGCCATGGGCCGCCCATGAACGTCATGCAGCGTGCCCACAACAAACCATAAAAAAATTCAACGAGTTGACTGGTTCTCTCATATAAATCAGTAGCAAAAGGCTTCCCCTAAGGCTCACACCGATAGGACGTCTTTAATCTTCTTGTATTCTTGTTCGGTTATTTCACCTTTGGCAAGCCTGTTTTTCAAGATCATCAAGGAATCTAATCTGTCAGAATTTTGAAAATTGTTCTGTTGATTCCCCCTCATTAATCTTAGTACTAACGACACTATTAAAATGATGATAAGGGCTGTTAAGCCAACCCCTATAATCCCACCGCCGAAAAACCAATGTCCCAACCCAGCTCCACTGTAATTGCATCCCCACATGTGAACCTCCAGAATGTTTTGCCTTATGATAATGCCGGAGAAAAGGGGAGCCCTTCTCTCCGGCTTAATTTCTTAATATCTGTTCCCGGCTTACCAGCATCCGGCAAAGCCAGAGTTGTTGTTATTTATACGGCAGTTCCATCCCCGGCCGTATCCCCAGCGCCCTCCATTTCCGGCAACGTTGTGTTCCTGAGCCTTTGCTCTCAGTTCATTCTCAGACTTGCTTATCCTCTCAGACAGAGCCCGGGCTTTCTGGGGGTCAGGGTTTGTACCTGCCATCAATGCGTTGAATTCAGCCCTATCGGCAGAGATGGAAGTCCTCAAGGCCTGGGTTTCAGTGAGAAATGTCTGATATGCTTGATTATCGTAACCGGCCTGGTTGTTGTAACCTCTTCCTCGCATACCACCGCCATATCCGTTGCCGCATCCCCAGGCATATGCGCTGACGGCAAAGAAACCCACGATTAAAATTGCTGCGATTGCTGTAATAAGTTTTTTCATAATAACCTCCTTCTTAGTTTATATTGACACAACGCTTTCATTGTTAGTTTCTATTGATTGCAATGGGTGTGCCACCACACGAATCAACCCATAAACCGCTGTATTTAATACGATATTTTTCATACCAACCAATTTGAATACCCATTGGGATTGCAAATTACGGGATTGGCGGTTAAACTTTAACCAGTCCAATGAAAAACATGCGGTTCAATTTTAACCGGGTAGCTGGAATAAATTATGTTAAGTCAAAAAAGAATGGCCATTAATACGTCTGCATCGCCTTTGATGATTATAGGAATAAGCGTCGTTTTGGTCGCGGTTATCATTATTCAGGCTGTATTGAATTACAATCGTGAAGAAAAATACATGGGGCAGATCCTGGCGAATAAGGGGGCGGCTTTGATCCGGTCCTTTGAGGCTGGCAGCAGAACTGGCATGATGGGAATGATGGGGAACGAAGCCCACCTGCAAACCCTATTAGAAGAAACAGCATCCCAGGGAGATATTGCCTATATATTTATCACAGATGATAGGGGTGAAATCCTTGCCCACGACCAGAAGCAAAAAATTGGAAGTCGGTTCAAGGACTCACTTTTCAAAACCCAAATCCCCAGAACTGACCAACCGCAGTGGAGAATTGTTACAGGAGAAGGAGAAAAAAAATATTTCGAAGTCTATAAAACCTTTCTGCCATCATTAAACCATCCTAAACCAGGCGCCCAAAGAAGGAGGATGGGACAAATGAGAAACCCTACCTGGTGTGCTCCAGAATGGATCAGAGGATTGTCCCAAGAACGGCTTTTAGACCCCAAAAATCGACCAATCATTTTTATAGGGATGGACATCAGCCCGTTTGAGGCTGCCAGAAAGGAAGATCTTCGTAACAGCGGAATAACAATAGTCGTCTTACTCTTCCTTGGCTTGACAGGGTTGGTTTCTTTGTTTTGGGCTCAAAACCATGCCCGCTCCCGCCGACTCCTCCAGGATACAAGGGCATTTGCCTCGGAATTGGTCACAAGCCTGCCCATGGGTATTCTTGCCGTAAACGACACATCAGATATCGTCTATGTAAATGAAGTGGCCGCCAGGCTTTTACAAAAAGATATCCGTGTTGCCAAGAATATGAAAACAACGGAGATACTGCCGCCCTCCCTGGTAGAACTGCATGAAAAGGTGAAAAAAGGCCATTCTGTTTTAGAAAAGGAATTAATATTTTCTACCAGAACGAACACTGACGCACCGGTTGAGGTCACCATAACCAAAATCATTGGAGAACAGGGAAATTTTATCGGGCATGTTTTCATCCTAAAGGATCTAAGCGATATTCGAGCCTTGGAACTGGAAATCCAGCAAAAAGAAAAGCTGGCTGCTGTGGGTACCCTTGCTGCAGGGGTCGCTCATGAAGTCCGGAACCCTTTGAGCTCGATAAGAGGGTATGCCACATATTTTGGTAGCCTGTTTGACTCAGACAGCGATAATAAAAAGGCTGCAAATATAATGGCTGAAGAAGTTGACCGGGTTAACAGGGTTATCTCCGAACTGCTTGAATTTGCCCGGCCAATGAAATTGGAATTACAGGACGTGGAAATTTTCGACCTGGTTGATAAAGCGCTGAGGTTAATAAAATATGAAGCGCAAACGGCCCGAGTAAATATCATCAAATCCGTTGAAGCCGGCATTCCGAAGATTGCAATTGATAAAGACCGGTTTACCCAGGTGTTGTTAAATATATTCATAAACAGTATTCAGGCGATGAACGCCGGGGGGGACTTGACTGTTGATGTTTTTACCCGGGAAAACAAATTAAGATTTCAGATTTCAGACACCGGGGACGGCATATCGGTGGAGGACCAGACCAATATATTCAATCCCTATTTTACGACCAAAAAGAAGGGGACCGGCCTTGGACTTGCTATCGCTTTTAAGATTGTAGAAACCCATGGCGGGACGATTAAGATTGACAGTTCAAAGGGCAAAGGCACAACGTTTGTGATTTCAATCCCATTGGATAAAAACAAAGAGGAACTGGTATGAAAGGCAAGATCCTGATAGTTGATGATGACAAAGCACATCTTTCCATGCTCGAAACGCTTTTGAAAAGCCTTTTTCAGTCCACGAAATGTGTCACAGATGGAGAAGATGCCATTCGGGAGGCTAAAGAGAATCCATATGACGTTATTCTTATGGATGTCAGGATGGCCAACATCGGCGGCATGGAGGCATTGCGAGAAATCAAGGGGTTCAATCCTTCAATCCCCATAATCATCATGACGGCCTACTCTTCTGTGGATAAGGCAGTTGAGGCGATGCGGCTGGGAGCGGATGACTATTTGACAAAACCTCTGAACTATGAAGAGCTGAAGCTCTCCATAGAAAGGGTGACAAAACACTTGCAATTGTCATCGGAAAACAGGCAACTCAAGGAACAATTATACTCTGCGAGCGGTTTTTCAGGGATCATCGGTTCAAGCCCTGCCATGCAGGAGGTCATCAATACCGCAAAAATTGCAGCCCCTACGGATGCCACAATTTTAATCACAGGAGAAAGCGGTACCGGAAAGGAGCTATTTGCAAAAGCCCTTCACCAGAACAGCAACAGAAAGCAAAATCGTTTGGTTTCAGTGAACTGCGCAGCCTTGAATGAGACATTATTGGAATCTGAATTATTCGGCCATGAAAAGGGGGCGTTCACAGGGGCAGACAAAAGAAGAGACGGACTTTTTCTGGCGGCAGACAAAGGTACGATTTTTCTTGATGAAATCGGTGAAATTCCTTTGCCAATGCAGGTAAAATTATTGAGAACCATTCAGGAGAGGGAAATCCAAAAAGTAGGGAGCGATAAACCCGTTAATGTTGACGTCCGCATTATTGTTGCCACAAACAGGAGCCTGGAGGAAGAGGTAAAAAAAGGACATTTCAGGGAAGACCTGTTTTACCGACTGAATGTAATCAATATAAACGTACCCCCTTTAAGGGACAGGGCGGATGATGTCCCCTTGCTGGCCCAAAGGTTCTTAAACAAGTACACAGAAGAAAACAATAAACGGATTAAGGGATTTACTCCTATGGCCATGGATGCCCTTGCAAAATATAACTGGCCCGGCAATGTCCGTGAACTTGAAAATGTTATTGAAAGGGCGATTATCCTATGTATGGGACAATATATCTCTGAAAAAGACCTGCCCCCAAACATTTTGAAGGATTATGAACCGGAGGACTCTATTCAATCGCAGCTTTCTGGTAGGAACAGAACTCTGGACGATATAGAAAAAATTGCTCTCATTGAAACATTGAAACAGACAAAAGGAAATAAAACCGAGGCAGCTAAAATATTAAATATTACGAGAACTACCCTGAGAAACAAGCTCAAGAGACACAACCTTAACCTTGAGAAGATAATTGGGGCTGGTCAGAATGGAAGCGATGAGCAAATTCATTAATCCATCTTTGATGGTTCCGAGTGGTTTGCACGGATACTGGTGGAAAATAAAAAAAAACCCCTGAATAAAAATATACTCAGGGGCTAAATGTCACAGGGATAAAATGGTATATTAAATCACGGTCACATTTGCAGCTGACGGCCCTTTGGGACCCTGTTCAACGTCGAATGATACTTGATCACCTTCATTGAGAGTTTTAAAACCAGTTGCATTGATGCCTGTATGATGGACAAATACATCTTTGCCACCACCTGCATGTTCAATAAATCCAAAACCTTTTGACTCGTTAAACCATTTTACGATACCGTTTGCCATGTAGGCGTTCTCCTAA
>MDTD01013466.1_pt1 | contig 14847 bp, 11 predicted proteins | sample 811221 | NCBI WGS metagenome assembly MDTD01 (sample SAMN05326646, study PRJNA326480) | marine metagenome | isolation source: seawater | place: Pacific Ocean: South West | collected 2011
GACCGCAATCGGTTATTCATGTCGGTGGACGTATTACCTCCAAACGATGGTGGCAGTTTGTCGAAGAAACTCGGCCCGCATATCTGCGACTGACTTCGATCGATGATCGTCTCGATCCGGTCTATTGTATTTCACAACGCATTGTTGGTCCTGTTGCTGCGATGTGCGAAGGAATTCAGTTGAAGGTCGATAGCGGAGCAGAGTTTTGTGAACAGTGGCAACGGAATTCCAAAATGGTTCGCGAGGTCGCCGGTCGTGTCCTCGACGGCCATGGGCTTTCCGAGCCGATGTTGGCTCGCTGTTTGGCCGAAGACTTACCAGAGAATCACGGTCTGTTTCTTGGAAACAGTATGCCGATTCGAGACGCGGACAACTTTGCATTCTGGCCGTCGAATCAGCATGTGGAGGTGGAAGCGAATCGTGGTGCAAGTGGTATCGATGGTGTCGTGGCATCGACGGCTGGGTTTGCCGTGGGGCGTCACGGTCCCGTGACGCTTCTCGTGGGCGACCTTGCCTTACTGCACGATCTCAATTCGTTGGCACTTGTCAAAAACCTTGATTTGCCCGTAGTCATTGTCGTTATCAATAACGACGGAGGTGGTATTTTTCACTTCCTGCCGATCGCAGAGTCTCAAGATTTGTTCGAAGACTATTTTGGCACCCCTCATGGCTTTGTTTTCGAAGATGCAGCCAAGATGTTCGAGATCAGCTACGGTCGGCCAACGACTGTCCCTGAGTTCCAGCAGGTTTATCGGGCAGCTGTCGATTCAGGGAAATCGACACTCATTGAAGTTGCCACCGATCGGCGGGCGAATCGTGAATTGCATCGAAAGATTGAGCTCGCTCTCAGGAACGAGCAATCATGATTTCTCTGGTGTTGATTCATGGATTTCTCGGCGTTCCCGATGACTGGCATGAGGTGCAGGCAGCATTGGAATTTCCATCTCAGGCGATTGAGATCCCAAATCGTCCCGACTGGGAGACCACACTGCAAGCGATCTGCCAGGAGCTCGATTCGAATACAGTGCTGGTTGGTTACAGTTTAGGTGCCCGTTTGGCACTGGGCTGTTCTTTCAAGTTAAGGACAACCAACAGGCTTCAAGGACTCGTCTTGGTCTCGGGGCAACCAGGGCTCGCAGAGACTGCTCGAAAGCAGCGGTGGCAGCACGATCTCGAGGTTTGCCAGCGACTTCGGACGAATCCTCGTGACACTTTTATTCGAGATTGGTATCAGCAGGATGTCTTTCAATCGCTCGAACCGGATCAAATCGAGGCGTTCGTGGATTCCCGGCGGGATCTCGATGTCGAACGGCAGGTTGACCTCATGCTGACTTGCTCGGTTGCCCGACAGCCGGATTATTGGTCTCAGCTATCTTGCCTGGAACTGCCCGTTGCCGTGGTTGTCGGCGGACTGGATCCGAAATACGTTGAGATAGGACGGCGAATGAACCATGAGTTGCCAAACGGTGAATTTCACAAGGTTGCTAACAGTGGGCACATCGTCCATCGAGAGCAGCCTGAGCTGTTCGTTCAGGTTGTGAATGATTTTTGCAGGCGGATCCTAGAAGGAGATCGGTAATTATGAGTGACGTTGTGTGGGAACCCATCAAGGAATTCACCGACATTCGTTATGAAAGGTTTGATGGGATCGCCAAGATCACAATCAACCGTCCTCAGGTCAGAAATGCATTCCGGCCGCTGACAGTCAATGAAATGCGTGAAGCATTGCAACTGGCAAGACAGGATCCGCAGGTCGGCGTGATCATTCTGACCGGAGAAGGCGAAAAAGCATTCTGTTCGGGCGGTGACCAGAAGATTCGTGGTGATGCTGGCTATAAGGATGACTCGGGGACGGAACATTTGAACGTTCTGGACTTCCAGCGAGAAATTCGTACTTGTCCGAAACCGGTGATTGCCATGGTGGCTGGCTATGCCATCGGGGGTGGTCACGTATTGCATGTGGTGTGCGATCTCACGATTGCCGCTGACAACGCGATTTTTGGTCAGACCGGCCCCAAGGTTGGTAGCTTTGACGGAGGTTATGGAGCAAGTTATCTGTCTCGTAGCATCGGCCAGAAAAAAGCGAGAGAGATCTGGTACCTGTGCCGTCAGTACAATGCCGAACAGGCTCTTGAGATGGGATTGGTGAATACGGTGGTACCGTACGATCAGCTGGAAACTGAAACGATTCAGTGGTGCCGTGAAATCCTGACCAAGTCGCCGGTTGCCATTCGTTGTCTCAAAGCTGCGCTGAATGCTGACTGCGATGGTCAACAAGGACTCCAAGAATTGGCAGGCAATGCGACAATGCTTTTCTACATGACCGAAGAGGGGCAAGAAGGTCGCAACGCATTTGTGGAAAAACGTCCACCGGACTTTTCTCGCTTTCCGAAACGAGGATAGATGCGGTCACGCTCAGGCCAAATACGCCTAAAAGGAAATCATGAACGTTTGGATTCAGGCTGCTCGTCCTAAAACCTTGATGGCTAGCGTTTGCCCGGTCTTGATCGGTGCCGCGTTGGCCTATCGAGATGGACTGTTTCATTGGCCCGCTGCCGTAGCCGCATTGATCGGTGCGATTTCAATTCAGATTGGTACGAATTACTGCAACGACTATTGTGATTTTCTGCAGGGAGCCGATACGAGTTCTCGGAAAGGTCCGACACGAGCGGTCCAAGCCGGTTTAGTAACTCCTGAGCAAATGTTTCGAGCCACGATTGCCGCCTTCGCAATAACCGTCTTGGTTTGTATTTATTTGGTGGTGCGAGCTGGTTGGCCCATGGCGGTTATTGGAGCGGTCAGCATTTTCTTTGGGATCATGTATACCGCGGGCCGCTATTCGTTGGCCTACGTTGGTCTGGGAGATCTTTTTGTGCTCGTCTTCTTCGGGCCTGTTGCCGTCGCGGGAACCTATTATGTCCAAGCTCTCACGCTTCAGCCCGGTGTGATGGTGGCTGGCTTAGCTCCCGGGTTTATCTCGGTGGGCATTCTCGTTGTGAATAATCTGAGAGATATCGAGGAGGATCGGCAAGCAAGCAAACGCACTCTTGCGGTCCGTTTAGGCTTGACCTTCGCCCGGATTGAATATCTGCTCGCCATTGTGGCTGCCGCGGCAGTTCCTGTCTTTTTGTGGCAGATGAATTATCTTCCGTACGGCGTGCTGATCGCTTCACTTATGTTGGCTCCAGGGATTGGAATGGCAAGGCGTTTGGGATCACTTGAAGGCCAGTCGCTGAATCCATTTTTGGGACGAACTGCAGCTCTCTTGCTGGGTTATACATTGATCTTCTGTCTAGGATGCGTGTTTGTGTGGGTGTAGCACATCAGCTTTTTCGATACCGGATTCCGCTTGCAAGACCGTTGAGTCTCGGAGCAACGACAATCTCGGTTCGGGAAGGCGTTCTGATTCGACATGCGGATCCAGATCAAGGTTGGGGCGATGCGTCCCCCCTGCCCGGTTTCAGTCGAGAAACACTCGATCAAGTAATCGAATCTCTGAAAAATGACGCACACCGAGAGACACCATGCCCCAGTGCTGCATTTTCCCTGTCATGCATTGATCATCCGATCGAATTCCCTGATGAGTTTGAACTGCCCATCAATGCTCTCGTTATCGGGAATATCGATGAGGTGATTCAGCAAGGTCAGCAGGTTGCCGAGCAGGGATATCAGTCCGTGAAATTAAAGGTGGGGAGGTCTTCTAAGATTCAGGACGATATCACCAAGGTCAAGGAATTGCGTCGAGTCTTGAGATCAGATCAGGGGTTGCGACTCGATGCGAATCGAGGATGGACATTGCAGCAGGCCATTGAGTTCGCTCAAGGCATCGCTGACCTCGACATCGAATACATTGAGGAGCCAATCGATTGTCCTTCTGAGTTAGAGCGATTTGCAGAGGTGACACAGACCCCCTACGCGCTCGACGAGACTGTTGTGGAATCGGATGAGCTCGACGCATATCCATCAGCGGTAGCTTTCGTCGTCAAGCCAACTTTGGTGGGTGGGCTCGAACGTGTGAAGAGTTTGGCGAGTGCCGGGCGTCCTCTGGTGTTCAGTTCCTGCTTCGAAAGCGGGATTGGGATCCGGAATATCGCTCGGTGGGCAAACCATTTTTCACCAGATATCCCAGCTGGACTCGATACCTATCAATGGCTTCAATCTGATCTGTTGCACCGCTGTTTTGAAGTGGAATCCGGATGTCTGCGGATTCATTCCGGGGATGTTGATCCGTCCGCTCTTGAGGCCATCGGTCCATGACTGTTCTGACATGCCCACTCGCCCGCGCCGCTGCTCTGCATCCGCAGGCTGTGGCAATCGCCGAGCCAAACCGGCAGTTGACCTATAGTCAACTTGATCGAATGGCGACCCTTTTTGGAAACCGACTGCGTGATCGAGGAGTTGGGCCGGGAGATCGGTTTACGATTCAATCCGAAAACTCCAGCGAGCTGATCATCTTGATGTGGGCGGCATTTCGTTTGGGAGCGACGATCTGTATTATCAATCCACGTTGGCCCCAGTCCACGACAAAGCAGGCCTCACAATCGATTGCGGCGAAAACACATCTTGAGCTGATCGAATTTAGAGCCGGTGATGAGGTTGCTCACCATGAAACTTTTCCAGCGACGGTGGACGATGATTGCCTGGCCACAATCGTCTTTAGTTCGGGGAGCTCTGGGAAACCCAAGGCAATTGCTTTGGATCTATCAGCACATCTGGCCAACGCCACAGGAGCCAATGAGAATCTGCCGCTGACTGTAGGAGACCGCTGGTTATTGGCTCTCCCGCTTTGTCATGTGGCAGGTTTAGGAGTTGTTTTTCGTTGTGTACTCGCAGCTGCCACCATCGTGATTCCACCTCGCCCTTTTTTACTCGCTGATTTTGTGCGAGACCACGCGATTACCCATGTTAGCGTTGTACCGACTCAGCTTCGTGATTGGCTCGAGCAACAGGCAACCGTGCCTTCGACATTGAAAACGGTGCTGCTGGGAGGCAGTCATTGGTCGGTGCCGATGGTCGAGAAGGCGGTGCAGGTCGGCTGGCCTATCTTTACCACCTACGGTCTCTCTGAAATGGCATCTCAGGTGTGCACGACCTCGGGCTTGAAGTACGGAGTCGGAACGTCGGGGCAGCCGTTAAATGGCCGAGAGTTGAAGCTCAATTCGGATGGGGAGATTCTAGTCCGAGGTGACACGTTGTTTCGAGGGTACGTCACTTCGAGCGGATTCGATCACGCCGTTGACCGTGAAGGCTGGTTTCATACCCGCGATCGAGGGTTTGTGGATGCGGAAGGTTACCTATCTGTTTTAGGTCGTATGGATTTGATGTTCATTTCGGGAGGAGAGAATATCTACCCCGAAGAAATTGAAATTGAATTGTTGAAGGTTCCGGAAATCGAACAGGCGGTTGTGGTGAGCGTAGACGATGAGACATATGGAAAACGGCCCGTAGCGTTTGTACACGGTCGGTCCATCACCGTTGATTCATTCGATCCGGAGGTCTGGCGGAAATGTCTTGCCACAACCCTCCCGAGCTTTAAGCTACCGGATCGTTTTCTGCCGCTCCCCGAAGATCAGGTAAAAGCGATGAAATACGATCGTGTCGAACTGACGTTGTTGGCGAATTCGACGAACGATTCTTGATCGAATCGACCTGGCTGGGGAGGTCTTGTGAATTCACCTGTCCTGATCTATCCGAAAGCGAGCCGGTTGTATTGGAGATTAGTTTGAGCTAATTGACGATCACTCAACTAACGTCGCTAAGTTCCAGTACCGTGCCGTAGCGTTTGAGGACCATGGTTCGGAGTCGCGAAAAATCTGGATTTCGCAGGCCTGGATCGAGGGCGAGCAGTTTTCGGGCTGAATGGCGAGCTCGCTCGAGCGTCGCTGCGTCGCGTCGTAGGTCGGCGACCATCAGCGGTGGCAGGCCATGTTGGCGAGTTCCGAAAAGCTCGCCCGGACCTCGAAGAGCGAAGTCGAGTTCCGACAACTCAAAGCCGTCCGTCGAATCAGCAAAAGCCTGCAATCTCGGATTCTCCTCTTCATCGTTGTTCGAACTAAAGACGCAGACGAATCCAGGGTGGGAGCCTCGGCCCACGCGTCCACGTAGCTGATGCAATTGAGCAAGGCCAAATCGTTCACCATGCTCGATCGTCATGACATTCGCATTTGGAACGTCAATGCCTACTTCGACGACAGAGGTTGCGACGAGCACCTGGGTCTCGCCTTGTTCAAAACGTTCCATCACGTGCAGTTTGGTTGCCGATGGCATTTTTCCGTGGAGCAAGTCGAGGCGGAAATCAGCGAGTGGACCGTTCGTCAGGTTTTCGAGGCAGGCCTCTGCGCTGGCGATCTCTTCGGCATCGTCATGGACGAGCGGGGAAATTACAAAACCCTGTCTCCCCTCGCGTAGCTTGCGACTGAAAAAATCCCACCACTTGTCGCGCTGGTCTTCTTGAGCGAGGTAGGTGTGAACCGGTTGTCGTCCTGGTGGTAAGTCGCGAATCGCCGATACTTCAAGGTCTCCAAAAACGGTCATCGCCATGGTCCGAGGTATCGGGGTAGCAGTCATCACCAAATAGTGCGGCATAATCCCGTCTTTGCGAAGCATAGCGCGCTGCAAAACCCCAAATTTGTGCTGTTCATCAATGATGACTAAGCCAAGTTTCTGGAAATCGAGATCGCTGTGGATGATCGCCTGGGTGCCCACGAGAATGCCGAGGCTTCCGTCTTGGACTTTGGCCAGCGTCTCCCGCCGTTCAGCAGCCGGCGTCGACCCTGTCAGCAGTCGCATCGAAACCTGGCTGTTGGCAATCAGGGACTGGAGTGTGTTGAAATGTTGTTTCGCGAGGACTTCAGTGGGTGCCATTAACACCGCCTGGTGTCCATGCGCAACGGTCAGCAGCATCGCGTAGGCGGCGACTGCGGTCTTGCCACTTCCGACATCTCCCTGCAGTAAACGGTTCATCGGAATGGATTGCTGCAAGTCTGTCGCGATCTCCTTAATTGCTTGATTCTGGGCGTCGGTCAATTCGAATGGGAACAGACGGCGAATTCGCGCATCGATTTTTTCGCTGTTCTCGAGGCTTGGTGCGTTTTGAGTGGCCAATAACTGTTGCTGTCGGAGTGCCAGTCCCAACTGCATCACCAATAATTCCTGAAAGACAAAACGTTCGCGTGCTTTGTTGAGATCGGCTTGAGTTGACGGTGAGTGAACTTCGGTGAGCGCCTGCTGAATGGGCCAGAGATCTTCTTCGTCGAGAAAGGCCATCGGGAGCACTTCCGGAACTTCGGTAGCGTATTCTTCGACTACAGCGCTGACGATTCGTCTCATTTCATGCTGCTTGATACCTTCCGTCAGGGAGTAGACCGGCAAGATTTCACCACGTGGGCAATCATCCGTTTCAAGCAGTGTTACGCGTGGGTGCACAAACTCCCAATTGATGCCGCGACGTTTCGGAGTTCCTGAAAGCATGACGGACTGCCCAGGCTGCAGCTTGTCCTTCATATACGATTGGTTGAACCACAGAGCTCGGACAAAGTCGGGACCCTGACGCATGAGCACGCCCAGCATGGATTTTCCCGTTCGGGTCCTTCGCTGCTCGAGCTCGACAACCTCTACGAGAACACTGACAGCATGATCCTCGCTTAGTTCTGAGAGCGGTTGACGTTCGGACAGGTCGAGATAATCACGGGGGAAAAAGAAGAGAATATCTCGCGCAGTCGCTAGTCCTATTCTCTCCAGAGACTTAGCACGATCGGGGCCGACCCCTTTCAGGAATTGGGCCGGTGTTGTCAGCGATTTGGCGGGTTGGCCATCCATGTTCGAGATTTTAGCGAACAGAGGTCACTCTCGCCCAGCCAGGTGAGAAGTTCATGGCTCTAAAGGAATTTTTGGTAGGCGTCTACGGCTAATTCGTCGCAACGATCGTTCTCAGGGTGACCACTGTGACCCGCAACACGAGTATAGCTGACCTGATGTTGGCTGATCAGTTCATCAAGTCGACGCCAAAGCTCCTCGTTCTTGACTGGCTTCAACTGCCCCTTTTCCTTGCGTTTCCAGCCATTGGATTTCCATTTGGGCATCCATTTGGTCATGCCATCCCCGACATAGACGCTGTCTGTGAATAGCTCCACCCGACACGGCCTCTTGAGAGCTTCCAGGCCTTTGACGACGGCCGTTAATTCCATGCGATTGTTGGTTGTGTTGGCTTCACCCTCCGAGGCTTCTTTTTCTTGGCCAGTTGCCAAGTGTCGGAGAATGTAGGCCCACCCCCCTGGCCCGGGATTGCCACTGCATGCTCCGTCCGTGAAAAGATGTACTTGAGCCGACATGGGCACTCCATTTTGAAGGGGGTCCGTCTTTGAGGTTTCGGCGAGATGGAAAATCTAAGTTTCCAAATGGATCTTGCCAAGCCCAGAGAGACTGTGTTCCAGAGAGACCGTGGTCCGGGCGATCTCAGCTGCAAAGGTTTTGTTGACAATCTCCCGCATCGTTCGCGAATCGTCAGCCACTGCTCGGGGCTGGGATCGTTGAGTCGTCCGGGGGATTTTTGGATTCGGAAATGGAAGCACTGGGACGCATGGCGCCGGTTCGCTGTGATTTGGCGACTTCTTCAAGTCTCGCGGCGAGCGTCGATTCCATGCGGGGCGTTTCTTTGCGATGCCACGGGATGCGGACACGGAACGTACTGCCTTTCCCCAATTCACTCTGGAAATTGATTTCCCCACCGAGGAGTCGGCACAGTTCTTTCACGATCGACAATCCAAGTCCCGTTCCGGAGAACTCTCGTGTCAAATTGTCATTGCCCAAAACGGCTGAACCCTGACGGAACTTCTCAAAAATAATCTCGCGTTCATCCTCACTGATGCCCACGCCCGTGTCTTCGACGGTGAGCACGAGGTATTGGTCGATGTCTCGAATTCCGTTGACTGTAATGCGGCCACCTTCTGGAGTAAACTTGATGGCGTTTGAGAGCAGGTTTGTCAGGATCTGTTGGACCTTGCCCTGGTCTTGATGCATTTCCGGAAGGTAGGGTTCGACGTGAACGGTGAGATCGATATTCTTTTCTTCCGATAAGGTGCGGACCAGATCACATTGGGCGTGAATCACCGGCTCGATGGAGAAATCGGTGAGTCGAACGTCCATTCTGCCGCTTTCCATTTTGGCCAAATCGAGAATGTCGTTAATCATCTCAAGCAACACGCGACCGGAAGTACCGATGTTGTCAACGTAACGTTTCTGTTTGTCGTTGAGCGCATCGATTCCTGCTAGTACATCCGAGAAGCCGATAATGCTGTTCAAGGGCGTTCGCAACTCGTGACTCATGTTGGCCAAGAAATCACTCTTCAGCCGGTTCATTTCGTGGAGTTGCATGTTTGCCTGAGCAAGTTGGTCGAGTTTTCCGTCGAGGTCGACGTTCACATTCCGCAGCTCATCTTGTGTATCCACCAGGTGACGCAACATGCGATTGAAGGATGCCGCCAGCTCTTCGAATTCGTCATTCGTCTGGATGTCGGCTCGAAGATTCGTATTTCCGCGACTAATTTCGTCACTGACGTCGCGAAGGTGATTGAGAGGTTTGACCACCACATACCGAACGACCAGATACAACGTAATCACTGATAGGAATACGGTAATGATGGCGGTGGCTAATAGAATCGCGCGGCTTTTGGTTACCGCGAGTTGAGTCTCTTCGCTGGGAATCGTGACCTTTACGACGCGTAACGGCCCACGCAGTTCAGGATAGGCTTCTTGTTCTGGATCCAAAAACTTGCCACCGTGGACGCGGTGACACGCAACGCAACTTTCTTTCCAATAAACCGGTTGATAGTAGTAGTCGTTGACGCGTCGCGTCTCGAGATGAGAGACAGGAGGCAATCGTTCCAGCTGATCAGCCGACTCCTCGGCCTCTTGCTCCTCCAATTCCTCTTCGGCTTCGGCTGGTGCTGTCGTCGTTTCGGCTGGATTGCCATTTGGCACTGGCCGCAGATCAGCCATGTTGTCATTGGTCGGTGTCGGTCGCTGTCGGACTTGTTCTTCAAGTTCCCGCTTTAATTGACTCATGATGGCCAATTCTTGAGGCTTTTCGGGAACACGAGTTTGGTCCGTATTCGTGTCAATGTTTCCGTCATTGTCCTCTACCAAGATCTCCCACTCGTAGTTCTGGGTTGCCAGATCTCGGTCGATGCCTTCGATGACGCTCTGCCATAGACTCGGCTCCGTGCCCTGAGCTTCACCCGGTTGAGAGAGTGGGATGTGCTCGAAGTGGTAACGCAGCAGACTTAAGTCGACAAAGTCGCGACCGGTCTGATGAGTTTTATCTCGGACAAGCGCTTCTGCAATTCCCTCGGCATACCAGAACGCACCGGTGATCAACAGGAACAAACAAGCGCCAAAAAGAATCAGGCACTTGCGTTCCAGATTCGTCTCACCAAGGATACGTTTAAAAGAACGATATGACATGGCGCGATGGGGGATTGAGCGTGACGGATTGTCAAACGGTTCAATCGAAGGGCGATTCCGTTCGTCATTCTTTGCCTTAAGCTTATATTTTACGGGCCTTACCCGAGTTAAGCCATAGCGATTCGCGGCCTCGATGCGGCTCTACATCATATCCAGCGGATCGATATCAATCATCCATTTCACGTCATTGGGGGTATGAATCGTCGTCTGTGCTGCCCGCAAGGCCTCTCGGACAGGTTCGGGCCGGGATGTTTGCAGAATCATGTGAAAACGATATTTGTCACGAAGTTTTTCCATGGGAGCTGGCGCGGGACCCAGTTGCCGATAGCTGGGCTCGTCGGATAACCGTTCTCGGAGGAGCTGAGCGATGCTTTCCATCAGTTGTTCGGTTTGAGATTCGCTGCTGCCTCGCGCGATGATGCGTATCATGCTGCCATAGGGTGGGTAGTTGAATTGCTGACGAATGGGAAGCTCTGATTTGGCAAATTGCAAATAGTCATGCCGCTCGGCAGCGCGAATGGCAACATGGTCTGGATTCCAGGTTTGTACGTAGACCCGGCCTCCTTTCGTGCCACGACCGGTTCGACCTGCAACCTGAGTCACCAGTTGAAAGGTGCGTTCTGCTGAGCGAAAGTCGGGCAAGTGTAACGCAGTATCTGCGTTGATAACGCCCACCACGGTCACGTTGGGAAAATCAAGACCCTTGGCGATCATCTGGGTCCCCACCAGGATGTCGACCTCGCCTTGGCGAAAGCGAGTGAGTGATGCTTCATGGCTGCCCGGCCGGCGCATCGTATCCGAATCCATGCGCAGGCAGGTCGCGTTTGGAAATCGAGAGCGAACTTCTGCTTCAAGACGCTGGGTTCCCAATCCCGAATAACGAATTCCTTCGAATCGGCAGGCAGGGCAAATCGGAGGCGCGGGTTGCTGATAGTCACAGTAGTGACAGATGGCCATGTCGCCTTCTCGGTGATGAGTCAAGGCAATCTCGCAATGCGGGCACTGCACGACTTCTCCACATGCCGGGCACTGGATATGGGTCGAAAAACCTCGCCGATTGAGCAGCAGAATCACCTGTTCCTGTTGCGATATCGCTTGTTTGATCGCTTGTTCCAATTGGCGGCTGAGTGGCCCCCTATATTGACGTGATTGAAAATCATGACGTTGGTCGACGGTAACGACATCGGGAAGTGGTAAATCGAGAATGCGTTTTGGCAACGAGATCAGTTCGTCTTCATGAGACAATGCCCGCTGCCAACTTTCGAGAGAAGGCGTCGCCGAACCAAGGATCAGTGGGATGTTTTCGGCCTCAGAACGTTGACGAGCGACATCTCGAGCTTGATAACGAGGCAACGTATCCTGCTTGAATGAATTGTCGTGCTCCTCGTCGATGACGATGAGTCCAAGTCTGGGAGTGGGTGCGAAGATTGCGCTGCGAGCGCCGACCACGACGTCGACTTTGCCCGAGGCGATTTGTCGCCAATGCCAGTTGCGTTCTCCATCGGTGAGATGGCTGTGTAAGACGGCAACGTGAGTAAACCGTGAACGGAAACGACGCTGTGTCTGTGGCGTAAGGCTGATTTCTGGGACCAGCACGATCGCTTGGCGACCGTAGCTGACGACTTCCTGGATCGCCCGAATATAAATCTCCGTCTTGCCACTTCCTGTGACTCCGTGTAACAGCATCGTTTGGGGAGTACCCGCTTCGACCGCACCGATGATCGTGTCAACGGCCTGTTGTTGATCGGGATTCAAAGTTAATTCGGTGTGCGGCTCCGGAGGCACATGGGTAGCTTCGTACTGGTCAACGCGCGCTACCGTTGATTCCAATAACCCTTTCTTGACCAGGCCGTTGATGGGGGCTGTTGTGCAGCCGATCGCCTTCGTGACCTGTTCAGCGGTTAGCGGGGTGGGAGAGGCCGTCACGTGCTTCAGGACTGCCGCTTGTTTCGGAGGTAGCTTGAGTTGAGTAAGGCGAGCGGCGATTTTGGTCGGTACCGAATAAAGCGTCTTCTCACGAGTGCCGGCTTGCGTGCGGACCGCTGCCGGCAAAACACCCTCCAAAACTTTGCCCAAGGGTGTGAGATAATGGTCCGCCATCCAAGCCGTTAATCTCAGCATCGCCGGGGAAAGTAAGGGCGTGCTGTCAAGCACCGAGATCACTTCCTTCAGAGCCCGTTGCCCTACCGGTTCCGTCCTCACGTCAATGCAATATCCGACAATCGTTCGGTTGCCCCGACCTAGTGGGACTCGCAGACGCTTGCCAGCAACCACGGTCTCCAACAATGATTCCGGAACAAGATACGTGTACGCCGCAGTGACGCCCTCCGAAAACACGACCTCAGCCACCCGTCGCTCAGACTGATCGTCGAGTTCCCACGGGGATAGCTCTCTCTCAAACAGCTCTTTTTGTTCGTCCGTCATGAAAGAAGAAAAGTCCCGTCTCACCCGTGAAATGACTGAAGTTACAGGAATTCGTGTCATTCACCTCGCGTTCCGAATCGAATAGGATTGCATCTATTGTGGCCTTGCTCCGTGTTTTTTTGAAGGACGCCTCGCGATGCGGCTTGGGATTCTTGGTGGGTCGTTCGATCCAATTCATTATGCACACCTGTTGATGGCGGAATGCTGTCGAGAGTTCCACGAGCTCGATGAAGTTTGGTTTTTGCCTGCTTTTTTAGCACCTCACAAGCAAGATCGGCCCGCAATTGATCCCCAGCATCGGATCGAAATGCTGAATCTGGCGATCGGGGGGCACGACGCTTTTCGGCTCTCCACGCTAGAGCTGGATCGGGGAGGAGTCAGCTACACGGCTGAAACGCTTCGGCAGATTGTGGCATCTCAGCCAGAAGTAAAGCTTTTCTTCATTATGGGAGCCGATTCTCTCAGTGAGTTGCCGAACTGGCGAGAACCGGACCAGATCTGTCAGTTGGCGACGCCCATCGTCGTTGCCAGGCCCGATTGGCCCGAACCCGATTTTGCACCCCTGGATGAAATCGTTGGAAAGCAACGACGAATAGAAATCGAAGGCTATCTGACCAACATGTCGCTCATGCAACTCAGCAGCGGAAGCATTCGGGAACGGGTGCGAGCGGGAGCAAGTATTCGTTATCGAGTGCCTCGGGCTGTTGAAAAATATATCGAAGCCAAACGGCTCTATCAAAGCTAGCGGTTAAGGTCAGGCGGCGGGTCGTATGCCTAAAGCCCGTTGGAGTTCCTCGGGCGCTTTGACAGCACCGATATCGGGGTCCGATCGCAACGCCTCGAGGACCTGGTCAAGCTGCTCAATCGGGGATAACGCCAGATCCACAAAGAGCCACTTCTGTCCGGCGATTTCGCAACGACCACTCGACGCTCCGTCTAACCATTCGTGTCGAATGCCGTAACCAGCGTGGTTCGCGAAATCCAAAGCGCATTCCAACATTTCAACAGTATGCATGAGGAACCTCCTGTCCGTCAGCGATCCTCGAAACCAAGGGGAGAATCTATCTTCGCAGGATTATAAAGCGATCTCTTACAGTGCCCTAGGTGAATTCGTCGATAAACCCATCAGTCAATGTGCTCGGAAGACGGCAGTCTTTGCCGGCCAGGTAAACGCGCGTATTCGCAGAGAAAATCGCAGGACAGTTAAACTAGGTCGACTCGCCAGATCGGCGACGCGATTAAGGACCAGGCAACTCCCTATGAATGAATCCGAACAGATAGCTCAGTTGAAAAATGAAAATGAGCAGCTTAAACAACAGCTGCTTCAAGCGCAAAAGCTGACTGCCCTTGGTGAACTCGTCAGTACCACGACGCATGAGTTCAATAACGTGTTGATGACGATCATCAATTACTCCAAGATCGGACTTCGTCATACGGATCAACCGACGCGTGACAAGTCTTTCCAAAAAATTCTGACGGCTGGCGAACGCGCTGCGCGAATCACGAACAGCGTCCTCGGGATGGCACGCAATCGGACAGATCGATTCGAAGCCACGGATCTTCAGCAAATCGTCGATGAGACACTTGTGCTGCTTGAGCGCGAAATGAGCAAGTATCGAATCTCGGTTGAGCGAGACTTCTCGCCAGTTCCAAGTGTATTGGCAAACGGGAATCAGATTCAGCAAGTCCTGTTGAACCTGATGATCAACGCTCGACAGGCGATGTCCCACGGTGGACTGTTATTGATTCGGATCTCGCACGAGTCAAATTCAGCGCATGTTGACTTGACCGTACGGGATAATGGAACAGGTATTCCTCGAGAAGAATTGCCAAAGATCTTCAATTCGTTCTACACAACCAAGAACGGACCAGATGAAAGCGGCAAAGGCGGGACCGGACTTGGCCTCGCTGCCTGCCGTGAAATCGTAGAAAGCCATCGAGGACGAATTCGCGTTGAAAGCA
>MDTD01042749.1_pt1 | contig 14847 bp, 16 predicted proteins | sample 811221 | NCBI WGS metagenome assembly MDTD01 (sample SAMN05326646, study PRJNA326480) | marine metagenome | isolation source: seawater | place: Pacific Ocean: South West | collected 2011
ATGATCACAGAATTGCCATGTCTTTCGCTATAGCTGGTTTGAACAGCGATTCTTCTATTGAAATCGCCTCACCTGAGAGCATTAATACGTCTTTTCCAGAGTTTGTTGAACTAGGTAAAAAGCTTGGATGTAATTTTGAAATTAGTTAAAAATATAATAACTATAGATGGTCCTAGTGGTGTAGGAAAAGGGACTCTAGCATTTTCCTTAGCTGAAAGGCTAGGATGGAATATTCTAGACAGTGGGCTTCTTTATAGACTTGTTGGGTTTTTGAGCTTTAGAGATGGATTAAAGACATCACAAGAGATTGTCCAATTTCTAAATACATCAAAAATCAAACTTATTACCAATCTTAAAGAATATACATGTGAAATAGAGCTTAATGAAAAGGTCCTAGGAAAAGATCTTAGAAATGAATATATAGCATCCAGAGCATCTGAACTTGCTAAAGAAGCAGAAATTAGAAATGCAATAATAAAGATTCAAAGAGATGCTTATGATCCTGAAATAGGCCTTATTGCTGATGGAAGAGATATGGGAACCATTATTTTTCCTGAAGCAACCCTGAAAGTTTTTCTTCAAGCATCCCCTGAAGTTAGAGCGGAAAGAAGAGCTAATCAGTTGAAAGAAAAGGGTATGAGCGTTATCATGCACGACCTTTTGGAGCAAATTCAGCAAAGGGACGAAGAAGATATAAGCAGAAAGATATCTCCTTTAAAACCAGCTGACGATGCATTAGTAATTGATACGAGTAATTTAAGTATCAAGGAAGTAGAAGAAAAGGTAATGGAGAATTTTAAAAAAATATGACAGAAACGGCATTTGAAAAACTTTTAGACGAAAGTCTCACAACTTTGAACTTTGAACAAGGAGCACTTATTTCTGGAGTGATAGTAGACTTAACTTCTGATTGGGTTACGGTGCATGTTGGCTTGAAATCAGAATCTCTTATTCCAAGAACCGAATTTTTAGCTGATGAAGCAGATGAAGAGCTGTCAATAGGCGATGAGGTAAAAGTGACTCTTGAAGCTGTTGAAGACGGGCATGGTTCTACGAGAGTTTCTAGAATAAGAGCAATGCATGATGAAAGTTGGAAAAACTTAGAAGAAGCCCTAGAAACTGGTGCATTAATCAAGGGTTATATTTCTGGAAAAGTTCGAGGTGGTATGACAGTTGATGTCGCGGGTGTAAGAGCTTTTCTTCCTGGATCTTTGGTAGATTCAAGACCTTTAGATAATTTTGATCACTTAGAAAAGACTTTTCAAGATTTCAAAGTAATTAAGCTAGATAAAGAGAAAAGTAATGTTGTCCTTTCCAGAAAGGCGGTTCAAGAAGATTTGAATTCAGAAGAAAGGGAAAAGATTTTTGCTACCATTCAAGAAGGCTCTTTGATTTCCGGTTCGGTAAAAAACTTAACTGATTATGGAGCTTTCGTTGACTTAGGAGGGGTTGACGGCTTATTACACATCACAGATATAACTTGGAAAAGAATAAACCATCCTTCTGAAGTCCTAAATGTTGGTGACAAACTTGATTTCAAAGTAACAAATTTTGATAAAGAAAAGTTAAGAATTTCTTTAGGATTAAAACAACTTACTAGCGATCCTTGGGAAAATATTAAAGATACTTTTCCAATTAATTCTATACACAAAGCAAAAGTTTCTAGCATTGCAGAATATGGCTTTTTTGCAGAATTAGACTCAAATACAGAAGGCTTGGTCCATATTTCTGAAATTGATTGGACAAACAAAAGCATACATCCTTCCAAAGTAGTTTCTTCAGGTGATGAAGTTGATGTAATGATTTTGGAAATTGATATAGAAAAAAGAAGGGTCTCTCTTGGAATGAAACAATGTAAAGAAAATCCTTGGCTAACTTTTTCTGATAATAATAGCCTAGGTGATGTTGTCAAAGGCGAGGTAAGATCAATCACTGATTTTGGAATGTTTATAGGTCTTGATGGAAATATTGATGGACTTGTTCATTTGTCTGATCTCTCTTGGAATCAATCAGAAGATGAGGCAGTAAAATCTTTCTCAAAAGGACAAGAAGTGGAAGCTGTTATTCTTGGAATAGACCCTCATAAAGAAAGAATATCTTTAGGGATCAAACAACTTTCTGAAGATGTATTTGATTCATTTGCTAAAAATAATCCTAAAGGGACGGAATTAACTGGTCCTGTTAGCTCAATTGGAGAAGATTTAATTTTTATTGGCTTAGCTGAAGACATTATTGGAAAAATTAAGACCAAAGAATTCAAAGATAATCTTCCATCGGAAGGTGACAACATAACTTCTCTCGTAACATCAATAGATAGAAAAAACAGACAAGTAAACTTATCAGTTTTTGCATTAGAAAAATCTCAAGAAAAGAAGCTCATTAAAGAAAATATATCTAAAAATAAACAAATTGAGTCAGAGACGAAAACATCAATTGGCGATTTAATCCAAGAAGAATTAAGTGATTCTTCAAAGGATTAAATGAAGAAATCCGATTTCATTTATTTACTCTCTCAGAACCTTGAGGATTACAACGAATTAGATATAAGTCTTTCAGCTGATTTAATTCAAAAAGTTATTATTGAATCCTTGAGAAGTAGAAATAGAGTAGAAATTAGAGGTTTTGGATCTTTTTGCATTAGGGATAGAAAATCTATCAGAGCAAGAAATCCAAAATCAGGTGAGTCAATAGAGTTACCAAAAAGGTCTATTCCGTATTTTAGAGCTTCCAAATTATTAAAACAAAGGATCAATTAGATTATGTTAAAATAATTTTTATGAAATATTTTTATTTCATCTTATTAGTCCTTCTCATTACATTGTTCTTTATATTCACGAATCTTAATTCAGACATTATTATTTTGGATTTATTTTTTGTAAAAATTGAAGGCGTATCCGTCGGATTTTCCATGATTTTTTCTATTCTTATTGGAGCAATTATTTCTTTAATTTTTCAGTTACCTAGGTTACTCGGTAGAAGTTCAAAAGTTTCTAATAAAAAAGATGAAAATCCTTAAACCAAAGCAGATTATTGTAGCTTTGGATTTTGATTCTATTGAAGAAGCAAATGCCGTGGTAAAGCTTTTAGATCCAAAGAATTTTAGATTGAAGATTGGAAAACAATTATATGCTAGCGAAGGTCCTAGAGTTTTAGAAAATTTAAACAAACAAGGATTTGATTTGTTTTTAGACTTAAAACTTCATGATATCCCTAATACCGTTTACAAAGCACTAAAAAACATATTTGATCATAAAGTTTGGATGACGAATATTCATCTTCTTGGCGGAGAAGAAATGATACAGGCTGCATTTGAAGCCAGAGAACATGCTAAAAGTGAAGCTCTCTTGGTTGGAGTTACCATACTTACGAGCCTAAATGAAAATGATTTAAAAAAAATGGGTTTCAGTACAGAAATTCCTGAACTAGTTAAAATTCTTTCCATGAGTGCAAGAAATAATAAAATTAATGGCGTGGTGTGTTCAGCTAAAGAAGTTTCTGAAATCAAAAATAATTTAGGCGAAGATTTTATTACTGTCACTCCAGGAATAAGAATTCAACAGAATAATAACGATCAATCTAGGGTAGCAACTTTAAAAGAGGCTTCAAAAAATGGAAGTGATTATATTGTTTTAGGAAGAGAAATAACCTCTTCAAAAAATATTTCTAAAATGATAAAAAAAGTTGAATCATATATAATTTAAGGATGGATAATAATTGGCATGTAGTAAAAGAAGACGACAGATATGTAGTGCTGGATAATAGCTCTTTATCAAAACTTGTACCTAGCATAACTAAATTAAATCCAAATAAAAGTACCTCTGGCCATAAACATGAAGGTCAGGAAGAAGTTTATGTTTTTTATAAAGGAACCGGGATAATGCAAATTGATGATTCAAAGTTTGAGGTTAAGCAAGGCGATGTTATACCAGTTCCGGATGGAGCATTTCATAGGGTATTTAATGAGTCCAGTGAGATTTTGGAATTTGCTGCAATATTTAATGGTGAAAGGCATACTGAAGATAAGCCAAATTAGCAAAATCCACATCTTAAAATATCCAATAATAGCGTTCTCTCTGACCTTATTATTCTTTCATTCTTCAATTTCAAAAGCAGAGTCTTATGCTGTTGCATCAAGGCATCATCTTGCTACAGATGTTGGAATGAAAGTTTTAATGGAAGGTGGTAATGCCATTGATGCAGCTGTAGCAGTGGCATTTGCATTAGCTGTAGTAAATCCATCAGCAGGTAATCTTGGCGGCGGTGGATTTATGCTAATACACTTAGCCGAAAAAAATGAAACATTTTCCATTGACTATAGAGAAAGAGCTCCGAAGAAGTCTAATGAAAAAATGTTTCAAGATGATTCTGGAAAAGTTATTAAAGGATTAAGCTTAAATTCTATTTTGGCTTCAGGAGTTCCAGGAACCGTTTCAGGAATGTTTTATGCTTCGAAGAACTTTGGAACAATTGATATTAAATCATTAATAAAACCTTCAATAGATTTGGCGAGAGAAGGTTTTGTTTTGTCTGATTTTCAGTCTAAAAATCTAAATAATTACAAACAAAAGTTTTTAAAAAATAAAGAAGCAAAAAAAATTTTTACAAGACCAGATGGATTTTCTAAAGGGGATGTTTTAGTTCAAACAGATCTTGCGAATACTCTGGAGAGAATTGCTAAAAACGGAGAGAAAGAATTTTATTCAGGAGGTACAGCAAGGAAAATTGCTGAATTTTTTAAAGCTAACGGAGGTATTTTAAGTTTTGAGGACCTGAATAAATACAAAATTAGGATAATTGAACCAGTTTGTGGAATTTACAGGGATTATGAAATTTGTTCCATGGCCCCACCAAGCTCAGGAGGAATCGCACTAGTTCAGATTTTAAACATTCTTGAAAATATAGACCTAAGCAAACTAGATCACAATTCTGAAGGATATTTAAAAGTTTTAATTTCCGCTATGGATTATGCTTACAAAGATAGAGCTTTATACCTTGGAGATCCAGATTTTTTTAAAGTACCACAAGATTTACTTACATCAAAAAATTATGCGAATAAAATATTTAAAAATATACAAAATGAGAATCAACCCTCAAAACTTGATATAAATATTATAGAAAGCGAAGAAACAACTCATTTTTCTATCTCAGATAAATGGGGTAATGTAGTAAGCAATACATACACTTTAAATACTGCTTACGGGTCAGGCATTATCCCTTCTGGTACAGGAATTTTAATGAATAACGAAATGGATGATTTTTCATTAAAACCTGGATACCCTAATACATATGGTTTAGTAGGATCAGAAGCAAACAAAGTTGAGCCAAAAAAAACTCCTCTTTCATCTATGTCGCCAGTAATAGTTTTTCGTGATGATAAGCCTTATTTAATAACAGGCTCTCCCGGAGGTTCAACAATAATTACTAGTGTACTACAAGAGATTTTAAATGTATTAGACTTTAAAATGTCTTTGGAAGAATCTTCTAAAAAAAGCAGAATACATTTTCAACATTTGCCAGATATATTATTTCATGAAGAACTTGACGAAAGTCTTCTAAAATCTTTAAAAAAAGAAAAAAAATTAATCAAAAGAAAGATAGGTGAAATTCATTCTATTTTATTAAAGGAAGATGTCATTGAAGCATTTTCTGATGAGAGAAGATCGGATGGGAAAGCAAGCGTATTTTACAAATAAGAAAATATTGTTTGGTAAAAATGTTGATTTCCCAGATTTACCAGGCGTTTATAAATTTTTTAATGCAAAAAATGAAATTATTTACATCGGTAAAGCAAAAAATATTAAAAATAGGGTTAAAAGCTATCTAAGCGTTAGGAAAGGCGAAGGCAAAAGAATAGCTAAGCTTAAATCTTCAATAAAATATATAGAAATCATTATCACAAAAACAGAATCCGATGCTTTAATTTTAGAACAAGGTCTTATTTCAAAAAAAAGACCCCAATTTAATATTCAATTTAGAGACGATAAATCTTATCCTGCGATACATTTATCTACCTCAAAAGACTTTCCGGCAATTTATGTTTCTAGACAAAAAGATCCAAAAAACAAGGTATTTGGACCTTTTGCAAATGTTGGAGCCATGAGACTTAATGTGAGCTTAATTAGGTCTTTATTTAAAATAAGAAATTGTAAAGACATAAATTTTAAAAATAGGTCTCGTCCGTGCCTCGAGTATCAAATGAATAGATGTTCGGCTCCTTGTGTGGGATATATTTCTAAAGAAGACTACAAATTTGATGTAAAAAATACTATTAATTTTCTTTCTGGAGACACAAAAAACGTTGTAACGAATCTTCAAAAGAAGATGGATTTATATTCTGAGAAGAAAGATTATGAGAGAGCAGCAATCTATAGGGACAAAGTTCAATCTATTAGAGATACGCAAAAAAAACAAAATGTCTTAACTGGATTCGACAATTTAGATGTTTTTGTAATTAAAAGAAATAAATTTAATTGCTGTTTGAGTGTCCTAAAAGTTGAGGATGGCTGGATCACAAGTTCTCAAAACTTTTATCCTGATACAAAAGAAAATGTATCCGATAAAGAACTCTTATCAATTTTCTTAGAAAGTTATGTAATTGAAAATTCAGAAAGAAAAAAAATTAACATGCTTTTTCAAGGAGATATTTCAAAAGAAACAAAAGATTTTTTGGTAAATTTAAACTTTCCAAAAATTACTGCTCACAAGCCAAATAAGCAGAATATAAATTTACTTGATATTTGCTCCTCACAGGCTGAGGATGCTTTATCAAGAAATAACAGTTTTTCTTGGGTTCAGAGATGTTTTGATTCTCTGGCAGATTTTCTACAAGTAGAGACAATCTTTAAGATAGAAGGATTCGACATAAGTCATACTTCAGGAAAAAATGTCTCAGCTTCCTGTGTGTCTATAACCAAAGACGGACCAAATAAAAAAGATTACAGAATAATGAATATTAAAAAAGATTCCAACAACGATTATTTGGCACTGACCGAAGCTATTCAAAGAAGATGTAAAAATCTTCAAAAGAATAATTTAGCTCTTCCTGAAGTAATAGTATTAGATGGAGGCAAAGGTCAATTAAATACTGTAATGAAAAATCTTGATGAAATCTTTTTACAAAATATAAAATTCATTTCTATTTCAAAAGGTCCCAACAGAAATGAAAAATATGACATCTTACATGATCATAAAAATAGTTATGAATTAAAAAATTCAAATGAGATATCAAAACTACTTCAATTTGTAAGAAATGAATCTCACAGATTTGCAATAAATCATCATAAAAAAAGAAGATCTAAAGAGTTATTTTCTTCAAGCTTAGATGGAATAAACGGACTAGGACCAAAGTTAAAAACAAATCTAATAAGATATTTCGGAGGCATAGATAAAGTTTCTGATGCTTCGTTAGATGATTTAAAATCTGTTCCTGGTATAGGAGAAAGCAAAGCCAAAAAAATCCATACATTTTTTAAAAATAGCTAAAATGAATATTCCAAATTTTTTATCTACCTTAAGAATATTTCTCTTAGTTCCTATTATTTTTTCTTATGAATATGGTTTTTATGTTTTTTCATTAATTTTTTTTACAATTGCTGCTTTAACGGATTACTTAGATGGCTATTTTGCTCGTAAAAATAATCAAACTTCAGATTTAGGAGCTTTATTAGATTTACTAGCAGACAAAATTTTTGTATCCATCTTATTGATTTGGATGACTTTTCATTTTGATAGTTTAATAGTCTTAATTTCGTCAATTCTCATAGTTTCTAGAGAAATTTCTATCAGCTATTTAAGATTATTTATCATCTCTAATTCAAAGCAAATAAGTAATGTGAAGTCAGATAAATATGGTAAGTTTAAAACAGCGTTTCAAATGATTGGGATTGGAGCCATATTAATTTCTCCTTTAACATCAAATTTTATTTTCAATGTAAGTTTAAGCATGATCTTTTTAAGTGCTTTATTATCTTGGTACTCTTTCGCTAAATATTTAAATAAATGGATTGTTTAAATCAAATATATACAATAGCCCATGCGGCTGAGTGGCAGAGTGGTCATGCAGCGGATTGCAAATCCGTCTACGCCGGTTCGATTCCGACCTCAGCCTCCATTGCATTTATTTATATCGATCAATATATATACCTAAAGAATTCATGAAAAAAGTTGTTGTAAGCGGAGGTTTTGATCCTGTTCACATTGGACACCTTGAAATGCTTAAACAAGCAAAAGAAATCGGCTCCCATTTAACAGTCATTTTAAATAGCGATAAATTTCTTTTAGATAAGAAAGGGTTTGTATTTATGAATTTTAAAGAGAGAAAAAAAATATTATTAGGATTTGATTGTGTAGACAGAGTTATCAAGTGCGTAGATAAAGATAATACTGTTTGTCAGACTATCAGTAAGCTTAAGGAAAAAAATGAAATAGATATTTTTGCAAATGGTGGAGATAGAAAGAATGAAAAAGATATCCCAGAGTTTGAAGTTTGTAAAAAACTAGGAGTCAAGATGATATTTGATGTTGGTGGAAATAAAATCCAATCTAGCTCAAAACTTCTAAAACCTTTCACTAACTACATTGAAAAAAGACCTTGGGGAGAATTCGAAAACTTATTAGAAACAAAAAAATTTCTTGTTAAAAGACTGGTTATAAATCCTGGGCAAAAAATAAGTGTCCAGTTACATAAACATAGAAACGAAAATTGGGTTATTGTTGAAGGAAAAGGAAAAATTAAAATAGGAAAAAAAAGTTTTCTTGGAAAAGTTGGATCATCTTTTTCTATTCCAAAAAAAGAAATACATACTATTGAAAATAATCAAACAACTCCGTTAGTTATTATCGAGGTTCAATTGGGTAATAAACTTTCTGAACAGGATATCATTAGACTTGAGGATATATATGGAAGAGTTTAGTGAGGTAAAAAAAGCAGTGATTCCAGTGGCTGGGATGGGAACAAGAATGTTGCCTGCTACAAAAGCCATTCCAAAAGAACTTTTACCAATTGGATTGAAGCCTATCATCCAGCATGTTGTAGAGGAAGCTCTTGAAGCAGGCATAGAAGAATTTATCTTCATCACTAGGAGCGGTAAAGAAGCAATTGAAAATCACTTTGATAGAAATTTCGAACTTGAAAAAAAAATTGAATCTTCATCAAACAAAAATTTTTTAAGTTCAATAAAGGACATTATTCCTAAAAATATAAAGATATCATCTGTTAGACAACCAATAAATTTGGGACTAGGAGATGCTATTTTATGCGCGGAACATTTAATAAAGGACGAAGATTTTGCAGTACTATTACCTGATGAATTTTTATTAAAAAAACAAAAAGATTGTGATTTAAAAAAAATGATAAAAAATTATTTTGTAACAAGAAAATATCAAATTCTCACAGAGAAAGTCAGAAATTCAGAGGTTTCTAACTTTGGAATATTGAGATTTCATGAATCACAAAAAACATTTCCAAAAGACATAAAATCTTTGTTCGAAAAACCAAAAAAAAGCTTGGATTCAGAAAGTTTTAGAATAATAGGAAGATATATCTTACCTAAAGACATATTTAGTTTTATTAAAAAAACTAGTTTCGACAAAAATAATGAGATACAGCTGACGAATTCTATAAATCTGTTTCTCAAAAAGAAAAAACTTTCTTTTGAAGGCTTTCTTTCATCTTCAGAAGTTTATGATTGTGGCTCTGAGAAAGGATTCATAGGAGCAAACATAGCATTTAACAGTAGAGATAAAAAACTAAAGAAATATATGGAGAAAATTTTATTGAATTAGCCCAGGTGGTGGAATTGGTAGACACAAGGGACTTAAAATCCCTCGAAGGCGACTTCGTGCCGGTTCAAGTCCGGCCCTGGGTACCACAAAAATAATGGAAAGCTTTGAAAATCAGGATCAAATTGATATAAGAGAAATTTTTTCTCTTTTATGGAAATTTAAAATACAAATTATTTTATTTTCTCTAACCATTGGAGTTATTGCTTTTTTTATTTCTTTAGCATTTCCAAATCAATACAAGAGTGAAATAGTTTTATCCGAATCAAATCTCATTAATGCCAATCAAGGGGGGAATTATAATCAAGTTTCAAGCTTAGCTCGTTTAGCTGGAATAGAAATTTCATCTTCTGGCTCAAGAGTTGATATGGCTGTAGAGATGATGAAATCTCTGAGCTTTTTCGAAAAATTTTCAAAAAATTATAAAATCCTTCCAGCTTTAATGGCATCTGATTATTGGGACGAATCAACAAAGCAACTTTTTTACAATGATAATATCTTTGATATTAATAGCAGCTCTTGGAAGGATTCTAAAGTTTCAAGAAATGGAGTGCCATCTCTGCAAATTGCCTATGAAAGATTTTTTGATAGAGTTGAAATTTCAAAAGATAGAACAACAAACTTCATAAAAATAACAACCTTACATAAATCTCCGGAAGTAGCTAATTATTGGGCTACTTCTTTAGTTAAGGAAATCAACGAAGTTTTTAAAAACGAAGTTATAGAAAAGGCAGAAAAATCTATAATTTATCTTAATGAACAAATAAGAAAAACTAACTTAATTGAGGTAAGAAATACTCTGAATGGAATAATAGAAGAACAATTCAAATTATCAATGACAGCAAATGCAACGGATGAGTACTTGTTTAAAACCTTATCACCCTCATACGCAGCTGAAAAAAAATCTAGTCCAGATAGATTGCTGATTTTTTTTGCTAGTATTTTTATTTCTTTAATTTTAAGTTGCATGTTTGTTGTTTTTTATTCTTTCAATACGAAAAAAAATTAAAAGAATTAATTAAATGCCAAAAATATTAACCATAATTGGAACGAGGCCCGAAGCTATAAAAATGGCTCCTGTAATTGAAAAAATTAAAAAGGACAAAAAATTTGATATAAAAGTTTGTTCTTCATCTCAACATAAAAAAATGCTAAGTCAGGTTTTAAATTTATTTAAGATTGATACAGATTTTGATTTGAATATTATGAGTAAGAATCAATCTTTAAATGAAATTTCTAGTAAAATTTTTAAAAGATTAGATCCTGTTTTGGATAGGTATAATCCCGACTTGGTTTTAGTCCATGGAGACACAACTACTACGTTATCTGCTGCAATTTCTGCTTTCCATAAAAAGATAAAAATAGGTCATGTTGAAGCTGGATTAAGAACTAAGAATATTCATTCTCCCTGGCCCGAAGAGGCAAACAGGCGTCTTACTTCTTCCATAACTTCTTTCCATTTTGCCCCTACAGAAACTGCTAGAAAAAACCTTATCAATGAAGGAGTCAAACTTAATCAAATATTAGTTACCGGTAATACAGTTATTGATGCTCTTCAAACAATAATGAAAATGTTGAAAACAAATAAAAAAATTTCTCAAAGCTTACAAACAAAATTTAAATTTTTAGACAAAACAAAGTCGATGATTTTAGTAACAGGACACAGAAGGGAAAACTTTGGAGAAGGAATAGAAAATATATGCAAATCAATAATTAGTATTTCAAGGTTAAATTCAAATGTTCAAATTGTTTATCCAGTTCATCTTAATCCTCAGATAAAGCAACCAGTTCAAAGCCTTTTAAAAGAGAAAAAAAATATTTTTTTAATAGAACCACAAGATTACCTATCTTTTTGCTATCTTATGCTCAGATCGAGATTAATACTTTCCGATTCAGGCGGAATCCAGGAGGAAGCTATAACATTAAAGAGACCTGTTCTTGTTATGAGAGAATTTACAGAAAGACAAGAAGCATTAAAATCTGGTGCAGTAAAGTTGGTAGGTTCATCCCAAAAAAAAATAGTAGATTCTGTCAACAAGTTATTGAGAGACGAAAAGCAATACCACTCTATGATTTTAAAAACTAATCCATATGGAAATGGAAAGGCTAGTGAAAAAATTTTTAACTTCTTAAAAAAAAATATTCTTTAAAATGAAACAAAAAAGGATATGTATTTTAGGCTTAGGATATATAGGCTTACCTACGGCAGCATTTTTAGCCTCAAAAAAAACTAATGTTTTGGGAGTAGATATCGATAAGAGAAAAATAAAAGAATTAAACTCTCTAAACTTCACTTCAAATGAAAAAGGTTTAGAAACTTTAGTAAAAGATTCTATTAGAAAAGGTCATCTTAAAATTAAAAATGTGCCAGAAAAATCTGATGTATTTATCATTACTGTTCCAACGCCATTCAAAAATCTTAAAAAATCAAAGTTTCCTACCCCTGATATTAGTTACATAAAGAAATCAATATTCTCAATTTCTAATGTCCTAGAAAAAGATAACTTAATAATTTTGGAATCTACTTCTCCAGTTGGAACAACAGATAAAATTGTAACTTGGCTTTCAAAGCTTAGACCTGATCTTTCTTTTCCTAAAGCGTCTAATAAAAATCCTAAAAAACCTGATGTATTTATATCGTATTGCCCAGAGAGAGTTTTACCAGGAGATATTTTAAAAGAGTTAAAAAATAACGATAGGATTATTGGAGGACAAACTAAATTTTGTTCAAATAAAGCTTATAATTTTTATAAAGGATTTGTTGGTGGAAATCTTTTTCAAACTGATTCAAAATCAGCTGAAATGTCAAAGTTAGCAGAAAATGCTTACAGAGATTTAAACATTGCATATGCAAACGAAATTTCAATGATATGTGATGATCTAAAAATAGATCCATACAACTTAATTCATCTTTCAAACAAACATCCAAGAGTTAATATTCTGAATCCGGGGCCAGGAGTTGGAGGTCACTGTATTGCTGTAGATCCATGGTTTATAGTCTCTAATAATCCAAAAAAATCACAACTCATTCAGACAGCGAGAAGGGTGAATGAACAAAAGAAAGATTGGGTTAAAAAAAAAATAGCTAATCAGGTATCTAAAATTAAGAAAAAGAAAATTTCTATATCATTTTATGGAATAACCTATAAGCCTAATTCCGATGACTTCAGAGAAAGTCCTGCCTTGGAGATAGTTAGAAACTTTTCAAAAAAAAGTAATATAAAGTGTTTGGTTGTTGAGCCTAATTTGAAAAAATTACCCAATGAAATTTCAGAATGTCTTAAAACAAATTTAAATGAATCAAAAAAATCTGATATCCATGTTCTTTTAGTTAGTCATAAAGAATTTGAAAAAAAATTGCCTAAAAAAGGTTTGATAGTTGATATGCAAGGTATTTGGAGTAAATAAATTATGGCTATTCCATTTATTGATTTAAAAAGATTTGAAAATGGTTTTTTAGAAAAATGGGAAAAAAAGGTAAAAAGCATATCCTCATCCGCTAATTTTATAGGAGGAAAAGAAATATCTTCGTTGGAAAATAAATTATCAACAATAACTCAAAATAAATATGTAATTCCTTGTGCTAATGGCACGGATGCAATACAGATTGCATTAAGAGCAGCTGGAGTCAGAAAGAACGATTTAGTTTTAATTCCTAATTTGACTTTTTGGTCGACATTTGAAGCAGTTGTAAATGTTGGAGCATCCCCAATAACTATTGATGCTGATGTCATAGATGGCGGAATTTGTTTTGACTCCTTATCTCATGCGATCTCAAAATATTCACCAAAAGCGGCGATAGTTGCTCATCTCTATGGGTGGGGCTCTAGAAATTTAAAAAAAATAAGAACCTTATGCAAGAAGAAAAATGTCTTACTTATTGAAGACGGAGCTCAGTGCTTTGCTTCTAAATATATGAATGATTCTATATATAAAAATGCTCTAATTTCTACTACATCATTTTATCCAGCAAAAGTTTTGGGTGCTGCGGGAGATGCTGGAGCAGTATTTACAAATGATAAAAAAATAGCTGACGTTGCGAAAAAACTATCTAACCATGGAAGAAGTGAGCACTATGGTCATGATTATTTGGGATGGAATTCAAGGATGGATACTTTGCAAGCTACTTTCCTAACATTTTCATTAAAGCATTTGTCTAAAAGGATTAAATCAAGAGTTGAGGCAGTAAATTTTTATAAATCAAATATTCATAATGGAGAGATCCAAATAATGAACGCACCGGAAGATTTTAAAGAAAATGGATACTGTAATGTTTCTTTAATTGAAAACAAAAAAAATAAAGAAAGACTAGAAAACTTACTTGTGAAAAATAAAATTGGATTCAGCAATATCTATCCGATTGCAATGTCGGATCAAAAAGGAGCAAGAGAATTTATAATTGATCATGTGGGAGAAAGAAATGCTCAAAAAATATGCAACTCGGTATTAAATTTGCCTGTTTTCCCCTATATTACTGCAAATGAATTAAATCAAGTTTGCAAAGTAGTAAACTCTGCTTTTAGCTAAAAAAATTATGAAAGATATTTTTATACATTCTTCTGCAAATATCGATGATTCTTCTAAAATAGGCGAGGGAACAAAAATCTGGATTAATGTTCAAGTAAGGGAAAATGCTGAAATTGGAAAAAACTGTATTATTTCAAAAGATGTTTATATTGATTGTAATGTTTCGATTGGCGATAATTGTAAAATTCAAAATTCAGTTTCTATTTATGACGGAGTAGAAATTTCTTCTGATGTATTTGTTGGGCCAAATGCATGCTTCACAAATGATAAAGTTCCAAGGGCTTTTAATAAAGATTGGAAGATTTCGAAAACCATTGTCGAACAAGGAGCTAGTCTCGGGGCAAATTCAACAATTATTTGCGGTGTTAGAATTGGAGAATATGCAATGATAGGAGCTGGCGCAGTAGTTACTAAAGATGTTCCTCCTTATACTCTGGTAATTGGAAATCCAGCACGTGAGTTCGGAAAAGTAGACAAAAATGGTAACAAAATAAGTTAAATGCCTATTTCTATATCGATATTGGGACTGGGAAAAATGGG
>MDTD01124913.1_pt1 | contig 14846 bp, 14 predicted proteins | sample 811221 | NCBI WGS metagenome assembly MDTD01 (sample SAMN05326646, study PRJNA326480) | marine metagenome | isolation source: seawater | place: Pacific Ocean: South West | collected 2011
CCAAAATTTTTTATTAGAGTAATTTGATCAATGTCTGACTTTTTGGACGATCTAGTAAAATTTATATCATGCTCATTAAGAATTTGACCTTTTTTTAAATCCTTTGAAGCAAATCCAACCATTTTGATAGATGCATACTTCATCTCACCTTGGTTCAATTTCATAGAACCATCTCCAGGAATTTGTTCTAAAACCTTAAGCTTTTTCTTTAATTCTTTTGCCATTTCAATTGAAATAGCTGCTGAAGAATCACATCTTTCTATGCCATAACTATTTGTTACATGCTTTTCAATATAATCCATTCCATTTGCAGCAACTGCTAGAGTTATTAATTCATTATTATTTTCATTCCAGGCTGTATGGTCTGCATATCCTATTTCCTTTTCGCGATACATTTCTCTTATTTTTCTTATTTTTTTTAGATTAACATCTTCATATTTTGTTGGGTAATTTTGAAAACCAGTCATTAGTACTATTTCTCTATTAGAAAATTTTTTGAGAGCATGGTCAATTTCTTCTAATGTACTGCCACCAACACCTATAACAATCTTAGTATTTTGATTTAACATCTCTAAAATTTGATTTTGTAAAGCAGGAACATTCATGCATAAGGCATGTAATTCAACATATTCAGGAGAAAAAGACGATGCAAATTTTATAGCTTGAGTATCGTTACATAATATCATCAGTTTCTTGTTTTTATTTCTGACAATATTTATAATTTTTTCCCATTGGTCACTGTTAAATAACCATTCATTTAACGTTTCATAAAGTTCATTTTCACGAGACATATACTCATCAATATCAAGAGTTATATGAAGTTTTATAATATCTACGGACTCTTCATTACATATATCACTAACCAGCTTTTGCATGAACACAAAATCGCCTTCGTGGTGCCAGGCTGTTTCAGCAATTAGTTTAATCATTAGGATACAATTTTTTTATTTAGAGTTTTCAAATCTATTCCCTATTTTAATATTTTTTTCATTTGTATTTAATATCTTTATAGCAATATGAGAATCCCCTGTTTTCACGATTATACTATCATTTTTTTTTTCAATAATATCTCCCGGTTTATAATTATCACCATAATTTAATTTAATAAAAAATGCTTTACTTATTAATATACATTCGCCATTTAAATATGATTGAGCAAATGGTCCGGGGAAAGAAATAGCTCTAACAAAATTAAAAATTTTTCTTGAAGTCCAATTCCAGTCAATTATTTCATCGCCTATTCCTCTTTTTTTAAAATAACTTCCTACAGGATCAATGTCTTCTTGGCGAATTTTTTTTACTTTTGATTTAAGAATTTGAATAATTGACTCATACAATAACTCAGAACACAGAATTGTCGCTTTATTTAATAAAGATGAATAATTATCATTGTCATTAATTTTCTGTTTTTTTTGTAAAATTATATCACCGGTATCTATTCCTTCATCAATATAGTGTACTGTTACTCCGAATTCTTTTTCATCATTAATTAGAACCCAATTCAATATATTTCTACCTCGGTAAAAAGGGAGAGCACCAGCATGGCAATTAATGAAACCCTTTGGTGGCAAATTAATAATTTTATTTTTTAATATTTGATTATATGACATTGAAACAAATAAGTCTGCTTCGTAACTACTTAATAACTTTATTGATTTATCTAAATTTACGTTTTCGATCAATAAATAATCAATTTTATTTTTTTCAGCATACTGTTTTAAAATTTGGTCTTGACTATCATATCTTGGAACAATGAAAGAAATCTCTAAATCTTCATTAGCTATAATTTTTTGAAACGCTTTATGCGACCAAGGACCATCTGCAAAGTACCCTATCTTCATTTGATAATTTCGTCTTCATCATAATTTTTTTTAGAAATCTTTCCCAGTAAATCCCAATAATTCATCGGAGATAATCCTGTTGCCGGTCTTTTCGTTGTTATATTGTTTTCAGAAAATAACTCTCCTTTTGTTATTTTCTTTTTTGTAACAATACTTTTTCTCACAATCTCTATATTTTTAGTTTCTGATAATGATGGCTTTTTAATGCCATTTCCAATAATGCCTCCTGTTTTCTTAATGATTTCAATCATTTTTTTTAGTTCCTCAGGTTCTAGTGACGCTTTATGATCGGGCCCTTTCATGTTTCTATCCAAAGTAAAATGCTTTTCAATTATGGAGGCTCCAAAACTACATGCAACTATTGATGCTATTATTCCCTCTGAGTGATCTGAATATCCTACTCTAACTCCAAAGTTTTCTTCAATTGTGTGAATTGCACTCAAATTCAATTCTTCAAGAGGCGCAGGATACTCTGTTGTACAGTGTAAAATTGATACTTTATCTCTCAAAATCTTCATATGATTCTTATTTTTATAAGCATCAACAAATTGATCAGTATTTGTTACTTTAATTTTAGGATTTATATAACCGAATGCGATAATATCTAACGCCTTTTTTATTTCATACTGGTTAGCCATTCCTGTAGACAAAATTATGTCAAGATTTGATCTAGCATGAGATAACAGAAATGGACCATTCGTAATTTCACCAGATGGTATTTTAAGCTTTTTGACCTTTAAATCATTCACAATAAAGTCTAAACTTTCTTCATCAAATGCTGTAGTTATGAAATCTATCTTTTTGTTTTCTGCATAACTTTTTAAATCAATATAATCTTTTTTTGAAAGCTCAAGTTTCTTAAGCATTTGAAGCTGACTTTCGTCATTATCAGTTGTTTGTAATTGGTAATTAGCTTTCTTAGCTTTTTTTGAAGCAAGATTATCTGCTTTAAATGTTTGGAATTTAATTGCATCTGCACCTGATTTTACAGCCTCATCAACTAATTTATGAGCTAGTTTTATATCTCCATTATGATTAACACCTGCTTCAGCTATTACATAGACTTTCATTAGCTAATTTCTTTTAATACCATAAAGGACTCAGCGGCTTTTACATTTGCTGTGGCTCCCCTAAAAGTTGCTAACGATCTAATATTTTCTTCACTTCTAGGAAAAGGGTGTTTACCCATTTCTTTGCCATATATCTTCATAATTTTAATTTTTTTGTTTAAATGCCGCGAAATATCAACAAATAAATTGGGTTTAAAAGTATTATTCTGATTAAGTGAATATTCAGTTTCAGAAAGTGTTTCGTAGCAAATTATTTTTTTTATGAATGGATATCTGAATGATTTTGTGCATGAAATAACTGTATCATGACAAAAAGAATGGTCGGAATGAATATCAAATTTAAAAGGTAAATATACTATATTTGGTTTAACAGACTTTATTGCATTTGATACAAATTCAATAAGCTTATTTTTTGGATATTGATCTAAACATGTAGTATTAAATTTGCCCTTAAATACTCTAGTAAAACCGTATTGTTTTGCAACTTTTGATATATCTTCATCTCTTTCTTTAATATCTCCAGCCTTATATCCTTGGTCAACAGACAATTGAGTCATTATTAGCCAACTTACTTTATCTTTATTTGCAGTATGTTTAAGTATTGTACCACCACAGCCAAGTGTTTCATCATCAGGATGAGGCGCCACAATTAATACATTACTCATAAATAATCACCTTTTTTCAAATTTGGTTTTGGATTAATTTCTATTAATTTGATTATAGAATGATTACATTGAATTGTAACTTTATTATTTTTTACACTTAAAACTTTTCCTGGCTCATTATAAAGTCCGATTTTTTTATTTAAAATTTTAGACTTCCATACCTTAAAGATTTTTTCATTTATCGTAAAATGAGCTCCAACATATGGTCTCGTTAGTGCTCTAATTAAATTATGAATATCAGTAGCTCTCATTCGCCAATCAATCTTTCCGTCAGCAATATTTCGCTTTCTTAAATAATTAGAGTTTTTATTTTTTTGTTTTCTTTGGGTTAGTTTATTTGTATTAATTTTATTAATTATTGTTGATATTTGAACTTTTGCTAACTTTTGCATCTTTTTATAAAGTGATGAAGCGTCATCATATTTATAAATTTTAATTTTTTTCTGTGAAACTATATCACCGGTATCAGTGCCTGAGTTCATTTTAAAAAAAGTAGACCCGGTTGAATTTTGTCCATTTGCTAAAGCCCATATTAAAGGATGTCTTCCCCTATTTTTAGGAAGCATCGCGGGGTGGTATCCTATTACTCCCTCTTTTGGTATTTTTAAAACTTTATCACGAATAATTTGAGACCAACCAAAACAAAACATTATATCAGGGCTTTTGTTTTTTATCCATTTTGTTACCTTGTCTGAATTAATATTTTTAGTATAAAGAATGGGTATTTTATTTTTCTTACAGACGCCTGATAGGTCAGCATAATCACTATTAAACTTATTATTTTTTGACGTTATAACTCCGATGATTTCAACATCTTTTTGTATTAATGTTTCTAATAAAACATAAGATAACTGAACTGTTCCAATAAAAATTGCTTTCATGAATTTGTGATATCTATAAATTTTTTATGGAGTAAATTATCAAATTCAGTATTTTCTAACACTCTTAAAATATTACGGCTTGTTTCTTTTTTAAAATACGGGTTCTTTTGTTTTTTAACTAAAATTTTGAATTCCCGCGAAAACAATCTCTTTAAACCTTTTTGGATTTGTCTTTGCTCATATCCACAATCAATAACAGAGTCACTTCGAACTCTTCCATCCTGTCTATCTCCAATGTTTAAAGTGCCCACTTTTAGTGAAGGTGCTTCAATTAGTCCACTTGAGGAATTTCCAACTACTCCGTCTACAAGATTCATAAGAGACAAATATTTTACTTGGCCAAGCGATGAATAGCAAAAAGCATTTTTTCTATCTTTTATAAAGTTATTTATCATTTTATTTATTTTCATACCATTTGTATCCGCATTTGCTTTTGTAAAGTATAAATTTGTATTCTTAAGTTTATCCAAGGACAATAATAAATTTCTGAAATAAACAACCGATAAATGATTCTGAAGTGTAATTGGGTGAAATGTTATTAGTAAATTTTTTTTGTTAAATTTTGTTCTAAGACTTTCTTCGATATTTTTTTTTCTCATTAATTTAAGTTTGAATATATTCTCGATACCAGGTGCACCTACATGAAAAATATTTTTTTTGTTTTCTCCTAATTGAATAATTCTTTTTTTGTATGATTTAGTTGTTACAAAATGTAGGTGTGACATTTTAGTAATAGAATGTCTTATCGCATCATCAATTAGCCCTAAAGTTAATTCACCTCCATGAATGTGTGCAATAGGTATATTCATTAGCATAGCTGCAGAAGCTGCAGAAAATATTTCATATCTATCCCCTAGAACTAAAACCATATCTGGTTTTAAATTATGATATGCATCAGATATTTTTTTTATTCCTTCACCAGTTGATTTTGATATTTCTAGATGAGAATTTTCTCTAAAAAAAAGATTAACTTTATAATTTATTTTAAAGTTATCATTTTCAATTTCTTTATAGGTATTACCATATTTTTTTGATAGATGCATTCCGGTAACAATTAAACTTAAATTTAATTTCGAGGACTTCTGGATTTTTTTTAAGGTTTGAAATAATAAACCATACTCAGCTCTAGAGCCAGTCACTACACAAATATTTTTCTTTTTCATAGATTAATTGCGCTGCTAGGTAAATTTACGATCCTTTCCTCAAGCCACTTAGAATTTTCTATGTTTTCAACTTGGCATCCAACCGACATAGGTAATGTATGTAATAAATTCCATGTTGGACGAGTGTAGATCATTGATTTATTTGTCTTATCCAGTATTTGATCTCTTTCATTTTTATTTTTTGAAATTAATATATTAATCCAATTGTTAGGCTCACCAAATTCTATTGGAGAGGCTAGCTGGATATTATTTTTATTACCCCATTCTCTATATAGATTTGCTAATTTTTTTTTTCTTTCCAATAAAACCTCAATGTTTTCTAATTGTGCGAGACCTAAAGCTGCATTTAAATTCGGCATCCTATAATTAAAGCCAACCATGTCATGAAAGAATTCCCATTTATGAGGTTTTTTTGCGGTAGTCGTTAAGTGCTTTGCAGTTTTTGCTATTTTCTCATCGTCAGTAACAATCATTCCACCTCCGCCAGATGTAATAATTTTATTGCCATTAAAACTAAATGTCCCCATTGTACCAAATGTGCCAGTATGCCTATTTTTATAAAAACTTCCTAAAGACTCTGCTGCATCTTCAATTAATATAATGTTATGATCCTCACAAATTTCTTTTATTTTATCAATTCTTAGTGGAAATCCGTAGATATGTGTTGGTAAACAAGCTCGAACTATTTTGTTAGTTGTTTTATTCCAACAATAATTATCTTTCCGCATCTCACATTTATTCTTAATAAAATTTATCAAACTCTCAGGAGACATACCCATACTATCTTTATCTACGTCAATGAAAACAGGTTTTGATCCACAGTATAATATTGAATTTAAACCTGCAACAAATGATAAGCTTTGAGTAATTACCTCTGTATTCTTATCACATCCACTAATTAATAATGCAGTATGTAAAGCAGTTGTTCCACTTGAGGTTGCTACTGCATATTTTGAATTTATAAATTTTGATATATTAATTTCAAAATCATTAACAAATTTTCCAACTGAAGAAACAAAGGTTGAGTTTATTGTTTCACTTAGGTATTCTTTTTCATTACCTATGAAAGTGGGTTCATGCAATCCTATTTCTTTTTTGGAATTAAAAACATCTTGGATAAAGTTAATAATCTTTTCAGAGTTAAAATCATTCATAAATTTAATATACTTATATAATTTTAAATGAAATTATCTAGCCTTAATCATACAGTTCTTTACTACGTAACGCTTTTATAGAAGCTTTTTCTATTTTGAATAAATCTGATAGGTCTTTACTTGGACTTTTATAAGAATTACTTATATTTATTTGTAAATAATACTATGATATTTTTTAAAAAAAACTTCTTTATTAAATAATTCCTCAGCTTTTTGACGACTGCCTGTTCCTAATAATTCTACTTTTTTTTCATCGAGATTACAAAATTTTTTAACCTTATCACTAATATCTATAATATTATTTGGATCAAATAAAAAACCATTTTTCCTATCTACTAAAAAAGAATTATCACAAACGTTACTTGCTAATATAGGAAGTCCACATGACATCGCCTCACAAATAACATTTGGCAACCCCTCATAAATAGAAGGAAGAATTAGAGCATCAGATTTTTGATATAGCTCAACTATGTTATGCGTCTCAGGATGCAAAATAAATTTTTTTTGTAAGTCATATAATCTTATATATTTTCTAATCTCGTTTATGTAACTATTTTCTTTTTTTTCAGAATAATTATCTCCATACCAATTAATTGTTAGATTATTATAATCTTTCTTAAGAATATTCAGTGCTTTGACTAAATTAATTATATTTTTCTGACTATGAAATTTTCCCACCCCTAATAAGCGAATATTACTGGTATTTCCTAAGTAGGTACTTTTTTTATGAAATTCTTCTAAATCAACATAGTTATATATCATTGAAATTTGTTTTAACCACGGAGCTTCTTTTTTTAATTTTTTTTTATTAGTTGCTGAATTTACAACAATGTGGTCAGCAAATAGATGCATTAAACGTCTTAACATATTATGGTATAAGCAGCTCGGATCATTATTTCTTTCAGAAACTATTAATTTCCATTTTTTTCCAATTGAGGCAATCTCAGCAAATGTGGATGGATTTTTTAAATATGCAATTACAATATCGTGATTTTTCGTTCTCAGGTATGTGAAAAGTTTATAAGCTCTTTTTATTTTTGTATTTTCATTAATTTTAACATGATTAATCTTGTTTTTTGATAGGTAATATGAAAAAAAATCTGAATTATAATAAGTTAATAATGTTACATTAAAACCATGTTCTTTTAGAAATTTAGCAAGATAGCAAATCTGCCTTTGCGCACCACCAGCATTTAGATTGTCTATAAAACATACAATGTTTTTCATTTAATTTAAAATAACACCTAAAGAAAATAGTTTATATATATTCCTAAGATTAGAGTCGGAGATATCATTACCAAAAATATATTTTTCAAGTAATTCATTATTAAATAAATTGGTACTTTTTAAAGAAAGTAAAACGTCAATTACTTCATCTTTAATTTTATTATCTTTTGTTAAAAAGTGAATTAGAGGAATCCCAAATCCTTTTTTACGCCCAGTTGCTACTTCGTTGGGAAGCCACTCGCCAGCAAGATCTCTTAATATTTTCTTAGTTTCATTTCCGTGTATTTTTAGGTGTGAAGGCATGGATAATCCCAATTGTGCTATTCTATAGTCTAAAAATGGTGATCGTAATTCAATCGAATGCATCATGCTCATCATATCTGTTTTAATTAATACGTTATTAGGTAAATAACACGATATGTCTGCGATTTGAGCATTTCTTAATTGATTATTTGAAATAGATTTAATTATGTATTCATAAATTTTCTCTATTTCAAATTTATTTTCATTTCTCAAGTCATTCTTAATCAATACTTCAAGTGTTTGATCAAATGGAAAAATATGAGTCCACATTGATCTTAAATTGTGATCCATGGATAATCTTTGCCCAATTCTATTAATTTTTTTATTTGGAAGGTTGACAAAAATTTTGCCAATACTTTTTAAAATACTTTCGGGTAAAAGATCTAAGTGTTTAAATCTTATGATTCTTGTATATTCTCTATAACCTGCAAACATTTCATCGCCCCCATCTCCAGTCAAAATTACTTTGGAAGTTTCTTTTGCTTTTTTACATACCAAGGATGTAACTATAGCTGAAGGATCTGCAAACGGTTGATCGAAATGGCGTATTATATTTACCATTTCTTCAAAGGAAATTTCATCATGGTCATATAGATTTAGATCAACCCCTAAATGATCAGCAGTTTTTTTTGCAAGAACAGTTTCGTCGTTTTCCGATTTGGCAAACCTTATACTGTGTGCTTTTATATTTGTTGCAGATAACTTTGATATACTTGCAGCAATTAATCCAGAGTCTATTCCACCACTTAAAAATAAGCCAACTGGGACATCGGAGTTTAATCTAATTTTTGTTGAATCGATAATTAGACTCTTAAGTTCCTCTAACCATTCATCTTTACTTTTAATTTGTGAGTTAATTTTAGGAGTCCAGTACTTTCTAATATCTAATTTTTTATCTTGTAATTTCCAGATGCCATAGTGACCTGGTAATAGTGATTGAATATCATCAAATGATGATGACCAAGGAGGAATAAATCCTAACCTTAAATAAGGCACAATAGATTTATTTGATATATTTGAACTATATCCAAGCAATGATTTTATTGATTTAATTTCCGAAGAAAAATACAACGTATTTTTTTTCTCAGAAAAATATAATGGTTTTACCCCAAGTCTATCTCTGGCAATGTATGCCTCTTTTTTATTGATATCAATAATGGAGAAGGCATACATCCCATTACAATTTTTTAATAAAAGCTCAAAGTTTTTATTTAAAAATATATAGTATTTTAAAAGTACCTCTGTATCACTGGTTCCCTTAAATTTAATGCCTGCTTGAGTTAATTCTCGCTTTATTTCCTGATAATTATAAAGTTCTCCGTTAAAGGAGATGACAACTTGATGTTCATCATCATACATTGGTTGTCTTCCATTACTACTTAAATCAAGTATTTGCAATCTATTAAAACCAAGTTTCCACCATGTGTCTTCTTGAATTGATTTCTCATCTGGGCCTCTGTGAATAATTTTATATAACGAATTTTCAAATAATTCTTTATCAACAGTTTTGTTTTCACCTAGAATACCAACAAAACCACACATATTAATTACCTGATCCGAATAAAGTTAGCTAAGATTAATAGAATAATTGAAATCAATGCATGTAATGTAAGAAAATAAATTCCAAATTCTAATTTATTTATAATTGCAAAAAATGAGATCAAAAATAAGAATGTATTATGTTGAAGAGATAAATGTTTTCTATAAAAAATAATTGGAATGAATATCGGAGAATTTAAATCAACTTCTCTTTGAGGGCTTATAAATGATTTAAGATTTGAATTTCTTACTAATTTAAAATAGGTATTATTCATCAACATTATTTGTTGAATAAAAAAATTTAAACCCATTAAAATAATTCCTGAGATAAGTACATAGTATTCTTGTGTATGAAAGTATACACCAAGCGAAACTATAAGTATAAGCATGAAATCAATCAGTTTATCAAAAAAGACATCTAACCACATTCCAAAATTGGATTGCATTTTTTTTTGTCTTGCAATATTTCCATCTACTAAATCTAGAATTGCATAAAGTTGTATCAAAATTGCGCCTGTTAAAAGATAAAAATAACTGTTATTAAAAAAAAGAAAAAAACAACCTAGTAATCCTAATATACCAGATACAAGCGTAATTTGATTTGGCGTAAAAATCATTAAAGAAGGCGTAAAAGTCCAGGCAATTTTAGAATACATTGACTCAAAAAAATTATCGCGAGTAGGAGATCTATGTATGTTATTTTCTTGATTGTTATTCATTTATTTATTTCTTCTGTGTCATCTTTTTTAACTGAGATAGATTGCCCACATCATTCCAATCCTCATATATATAATGAAGTTTAACTTTTTTATTTTTTTTGACTAAATTATTCAGCAAGGTCGGCATGTCAAGATAGGTATTTTTTTTTACATGCAATAACTCTTTTATATTTATGACGTATATACCAGCATTAATGATTTTTTTTTCAATTGGCTTTTCTACAATCTTTTGCAAATGACCCCTGCTAAAAGTTACAACTCCGAATTCCGACTCTTTTAATTGCTCTCTTACACACATTGTTACTGAAGATCGACTTTTTAAATGTGTTTTTAATAAATTTTTGAAATCTATATCTGTAAGAATATCAGCATTCATAACTAGTACAGGAATATTTATTTCATTAAAAGGTAATAAGCTCAGGCTTCCAGCGGTACCAAGGGGGGTTTTTTCATTTAGATAATGAATATTAATATTCCATTTTTTTCCCGATCCAAAATATTTTTTAAATTTTTCAGATTTAAAGTGAGTCGAGATATAGAAGTTTTTGAATCCATGGCTTATTAATTTATTTAGAATTATTTCTAACATAGGACGTTTGTTAATTTTCAACAGTGGCTTTGGTGTTTTTTTTGTAAGAGGTAACATTCGTTTTCCAAACCCACCTGCCATTATAACTACTGGATTATCTATTGTTTCAGTTTTTAAATAATTCTTTAAACTTTTTAGATCTAAAATTTTTTTTTTATTATCGACTACAGGAATATGATTTATTTTGTATATTCTCAATTTATTATAGATTTCTAGGTCACTTTCTTTTTTCAATGCAATAATGGGTTTTCTTGAAATAAGACTTTTGATTTCTGTATTTAAATTAGAATTATTTTTAAGAATATACCGTCTGATATCACCGTCAGTAATTGTACCTAATAAGGATTTATTTTTGTTAACGACAAGAATAATCTTGTCTTCAGATGCCTCTAATTTTTTTAAAGCTTTTTTTAAAGAGGTTTTTGAATCGAGTATTAATTTTCTCCAGCTCATAAAAATAAATAATTAATGAAAAAGTAATTGAAATTGTTTTTGAGTATTTATTCAATTTAACTCTAATTTAATAATCTGCCTCCATCAACAATAATAGATTGGCCACTTATAAAAGTATTTAATTCTGAGATAGAATAAATAGCATTTGCTATATCTTCTGGTTCTGCAAGCCTTTTCATTGGTGTAATTGATATTTGATTTTTTTTGTATTTTTTGGGTGCTTTCTTCGTCATATCTGTTGTTGTCAATCCAGGACATACGGAATTAACTCTTACTTTTGGAGCAAGTAAATGTGTTAAACTCCTTGTAACTGAGTCTAAAGCCGACTTTGCAGCACAATAACCAATATTAGATCCTTTTCCATTTATTGCTGCAATTGAGGAAACATTAATAATAGAACTTCCTTTTTTCATAAACGGTAAAACTAAGTTAATCATCTTTATATGATTGAACAAATTTTTTTCTATCATTTCCTGGAAAAGATGGATATTTAAAGCACTATTTTTTTTGTTTATATATTTTGTAGACCCTTGATTATTTATTAATGTCTTGACGTTAAATTTATTTTTCTTAATAAGTTTAGATAATTTATTTAAATCATTTTTATTACTTGGATTACATTTTATAATTGAGAAATTAGAAAAATGCTTTTTGATTTTATTTTTTGCATTGCTAGATGCTTTTAAATTGCTTTTATAAGTCAATATCATGTGCACTTTATCATTAGCATATTTTAATGCTGTGGTTAATCCAATACCGCGAGTACCACCAGTAATGATTACACAGTCTTTCATCTAATTATCTATTAAAATTATCCATTTTTTTCGTTTTTTCAAAATTTTTAGTGAATGAAGAATCAATATTATTTTTTTCGAACTTTAATAAGTTTGTATAGCCATTATGCCCCTCTTTAGTTAAATCTCTATTAAAAGAACCATTTCTAATTTCTAATAAAACATTCTTTGCAAATTCTTTAATTGAGTCTGTAGGCATCTTATTTTCTACTGCTCTCCTTATTCCAAATCTACATGTTGGAGATGCATGATTCATCCAGGTTTCATAAAGACCATTTTTACTTGCTCTTGTTAGTAACTCACCAATCTCACCTGATGCAAATAGCTCCATTAGAACAGTAGATGAGTTTAACCCCTCTTCGGTAAGAAAATCATGAGCGATTCTTGCTGAATGAATAACGAGTGGTAAGTAAAATTGTTCTATAAATAAATCTATTTCCGTTTCTTCTGTAAGTGGAACTTCGAACAATCCACCCTTGGTGAAACCAATGGCATGCGCAAGACTAATAAGCTCATCTCGAGTATTTCCACTTTTATCTTTTACCACATCAAAAAAAGCAGGTATACCGGTACCCTGAAGATAAGCATCACGTATTGGCGCGCCTGGCATTCTTGGCGCTAACATACCTATAGAAAAGGTTTCTGGCATTGTAATATTTGAATGATAAATCGAGTATCCATGCGCAACTATAATTAAACAGTTTTGGCTAGGTTTACCTTTTAAAATTTTTTGGAATGTCTCTGGTTGGCTCTGATCAGGTACAAGTAACATAATGATATCTGCATCTTTTGATGCTTCTTCAATATTTGATATTGGCATGTTATCTGAAACAGCATCATCGTAGTAACGGTCAGAAATATTACCAATGTAAGGATTTAGACCGCTATCTCTGAGGTTAAGTGCTTGAGCTCTTCCCTGTATACCATATCCAATCAATGTAATTTTTTTATTTTTTAAATTCTCTAAGCTCAATGTGCCATAGTCGATTTCAATTTTTTTCATTTACCTCTCCCTTATTATAGAAAGTCAACAATTGTTTCATTTACAGATTCAATGAGTTTCCAATTATTTCTTTTAGCGTCATCAATAAAAGAGTCTTGTATTCTTCTTACTTTTTCAAATTGATCTTTTGTAATAACTCTTTTACTGTGAGTTTCACCATTTATCATATCCCAGTGTATATTTTTGTCATCAACATATAAAATAAACTTATTTTTAAGTTCTAATTGGTTATATAAATTTGGCAATATGTTTACTCCTTCAATTACAATCGAAGTTCCTTCTTTCTTAGCTCTTCGAAGGCATCTTAAGGTAGGCTCAACAAGATATTTACTTTGATCCTTTAAAAGTAAATATGGATTATCAAAATGATTATCATTACCAAAAGAAAACTCGTGCAGTGAAGGTGCTACTTTGTCAGAAATAAAGTTCCTCGCTATTTCTCTAATAAAACCACTCCCAATTTTATGAACTATATTTAATTCCTTACAGACATTCATTGCCTGAGTTGACTTGGCAACACCACTTGCGCCACCAATTAATATTTGCATCAACTTCTCCTGCCATCTAAAAAAAATTTCTCTGCGTCAATGATATCTTGATAAGTATCTATTTCCCAGAAGTATTTTTTTTCAATTTTGATAGCATGAAATTTTTTGAAATTTAAAGCTTTTGAAAATAACCCATAGCAAGAAATATTATTTTTTTTCACATCGTTTAATTTCATAAATTCCTGACAAATAATCTGATGAGTCTCATGCTCCATTTTAAAAGGGCCAACAAGTATACAATTTCCATCCTGTCCATAACCTGTTTCTGGCCAAAACGTTATAATATTTTTGTTATTGTATTTAGCTCTTAGAAAATCTGTATAGTATTCATAATCTTCACAAACAAAAACTGCGTTTTTTTTAGCATTATCTAAAAACATTTGAATTTTGCTAGGTGACAACATTAAATCGCTGTTTAGGTATATTACTGGGCCACTTTTAATATTTTTTGTTAGAGAAAATGAATATCCACAATTACATTTTTTATAATTTTTATTATCAATAAACGTTATTTTTATATCAGTTTCCATTTTTGATAATTCATCCTGTATTTTTTTACCTTCATGTCCAATTACAATTACTATTTCCCTAATATATTGCTTTGGTATAGAGTTTATTTGTCTACTTAAAATAGTTTCATTATTTACTCTTATTAAGCTTTTTGGAAGCCTATCAGTTAATGGCTTGAGTCTTTTTCCCATTCCTGCCGCAGCTATTATAAAGGTATATTTAGTATTCAAGATTATCTCAACTTATTATAAATTATGAATCAGAACATCTTTGATTTTTTTTATCGCATTTATTTCATTAATATTAAATCTTTTATTTCTTTTGTTACTTTTACCATAACCCCAATTTGCAAATAAGATCTGTATACCTAATTTCTCAAATCTGATA